>Ga0209611_10008849_pt1 | contig 15516 bp, 4 predicted proteins | sample S1TSphgellanicum_3_FD_187693 | JGI IMG/M metagenome (GOLD analysis project Ga0209611, IMG submission 187693) | Host-associated microbial communities from peat moss isolated from Minnesota, USA - S1T2_Fc - Sphagnum magellanicum MG (SPAdes) (version 2) | ecosystem: Host-associated > Plants > Peat...
TATCATAGTATTTTGAGTGGTTCAATTGAAGAACACATCATCATCCTAAATGTGTCTTTGCTACATATCCCTTGGAAAAACAAAACTTCCATTCTTGTGCACAACTAGAAGTGCTTTGTTCATGAGAGTCTATGACATATAGAAAAATATGTTAATATTGAGCACACGTGGATACAACAAGCCTTGGTGGAATTCAAAGAATGTTTACCCTTTTTTGTCAGGAATTTGGGATTTGTGTGATGCATAATGTTGATGACTATAAACTTTGAGTGAATTTTGAAGTTATAGTATTCTAGATAGGACTTGATGTCTCTCAAAACCTGGAAGTCATCATCGTTAAAAAAGAGGACGCAACCATCCCTCAAGAGACACTTGTTCACAAATATGAAAATGGATGCAACATAGTTGTCAACTCTTGCATTCCCTTTTGGAATACTGGAGATAGTGTCCAACAAATGCGGGATAGGCAAATTTCCTAGGACTTTAACAAACATGAAGCTTATTCTGTCCTTCGAGGAGTCCCATGAAAATTCAAGATGACCCTAGTTAATGAATTTGAAAAAAATAGGTGATTCGATGAAAAATAAGGTCTCAAATCAATATTACCTTTGTTTAAAAATCCTTTACATCTTGAAAGCTAGGGGGTTTACTTATGAGTTGAAACTTTTGTCTTCACCAACGAAGGCTAATCGATGTTGAAAGCCTTTGTAACCAACCCCCGGGTCTTGTGTGAGTACTAAGTTTCGAGGTGGTTGAATATGAGATTTCCAATTTGAAGTTTCGGGCGACTTTTGCACAAGTTGTTTCCTCCATCATGTGTCCAACAATGACACACTCCCAACTCCTCAAAGGGCTCAAATGTGAGCCCAAGTAGAAAGTAACGGAAAAGGAGGAGTCGGAGCACGCTCCTTAGCTCACAACACTTTGAGGGGTAAAGGGGTGTGTTGGAGCTCCGGGATGGGACTAGGATGAGTTGACAAGCTTCACTCACTCACACGGGCCTGCACATAACCCACACAAAGTGGTTAGTGCAAAGTTGAAGCACCCTTGGTGCTAGGACGAGTCACGGGCAACGCGAACACACAAGACTCACCACGGCCCGGACTTGGGGGAAGCCACCACCTTCCCCCTTATAGTATACTCTACAACTCTCCATGGAGGCTACATCCAAATGGCTATTCTTCCCGGGACTCCCAAGTGGGAGTCCCGAAATCGCGCCAAATGAGACTCCCGCGACTTTGGAGCCCCATAACTTTGCGAGCAGACCTCGGATCGCGATGCGGTCTCAAGCAAAGTTTTAGCTCTTGTCGAGAGCTTTCCAACGATATGTGGTAAGCCCCCTGAAGCTATGTAAATCGGGTCAATTCCCGACTTTTTGTGGTCGGGAGTCAAACTGGCAGTTCGACTCCCGACCCTTCTTTTGGCCATAACTTGTGTTTCAGATGTTTGATTGAGCAATGCGAGCCCATTTTAGACATCTACGCTTCAAGAGCTTTCCAATGATATAAAGAACGCCACAAAAAATTGAGGTTTGACCCCTGCAATCGTTCTCTGAAATTTCGGGAGTCCACCGGGACTCCATCTCCCAAAGTGGGAGTTGCCTTAGGAGTGTGAGTGTTCACTCCTTCACACTCCCTCACACTTTCTTACACTCCCGGAGTATGTGATGTGACTCCTGGGCTTCCTTTTGCCTTGACTCCCGGGCTTCCTCTTGGCTTAACTCCCGGGCTTCCTCTTGGCCCGCACCCTTGCAATTCCCTTTGCCTTGGTCACGAGCCCAAGGCTAGGGTTGCGACAAACAATGGCTCAGCAACAAAACCCTTCCTATTCCTAAAATCTCCAAGAGAGTCTTCGTCATGAGTAGCACAGTTAGAAAAATCCTAAAATTTTGACAATTTAAGATTTACATTGTCTGCAAATTTCTCAATGTCAACAAGAGTTTGAATGGCCCTTGGAATGCTAAAAACTTAAACATCCTTCTTCTTCCTCCTCCTTTTATCAATATCCTTTTTATTTCCTTGAGAGGAAATAAGCTTCTCCAAGGATTCCGAATCAAATTTCTTTCGCTCTGACCTTTTTAAAACAAAAACGGAGTCCAAAAGGCAATCAAGGTACCAACCACAATAAGGTAGATGAGATGAACCCCAGTCTCTAACAAGTTCATTTCAAAACATGGTGCTGTCAAACTTTGGATTGCACCATATATTAAAAGTCCAAGCATTTCCTCAATGGTATTCAATTAAAGAAGCACATGCAGAAAGTACCTATGAAATTCAATTTGTTAAAAATCAATCGAGAATTAGGCATAGAAGGAACCTTAACATCAACCAACAAAAGCAACCTTTGAAATGCTTAGTTGGTGCCAACTGAGTTCCAACATAGCAACACCCATAGAGGGCACCGATGGATCCTAGTCGGCATTGATTGAACCCCTATCAAGAACCCATTTCATCTTAGTTGGCACCAATTGAATCCTGGTAGAACTTGTTGGGTCTTTTTTGAAACCTTAGTTGGCATTGACTAAACCCTTGTTGAGAATCCATTTCATTTTAGTAAGCATTGACTCAGTCCTGGTAGAACTTGTTGGGTCCTTCTCAAGACTTTAGTTGACACCGACTAATTACTAAGCCTCAGAAATTGAAGGATTCAATGGAAATTATTCATGAATGCAAAGGATTTTTCACCTGTAAAACACAAGCTTCAAAGCCTCCTTTGCTCTAGTTTGAAGCTCCCATGTTTTCCTTCATGTGATCCCACCCTTCACTTTGAACTTTCGATAAAATGCTGATTCCCATAACTTGAATCTCCACTTTTGAATATACTCTAATAGAAATAGGACCTTCACATATTGATCAATGGTGACATTGAGGTCCCTTGTTGTGGAGTCAAACAACTTGATTGCCTCCACCTCTAGCTACAAAATTCCAAGAAGATGTCCATAAAGTTAAACATGATCGGCATTCTAGAAATGATGTCGAGATTTGTTGATGGAAAATAAAATAAAGAAGTTAGTTGAGAATCAAACATGATGCTAAAATGTGGCCTTGTGAAACCTTTTATCAAACATGGCATTTGAAAATCCCTACTTTGGGAATTTGTGAGCTTCCCTCATAATTTTAATTTGATTCCACTACCTGAGCCAAAAAGTTTATGGTCTGTAATAGCACAAGCTGAAACAATCATTTGAAGTTTTTTCGTAAGCATTTTCAGCTCTAGATTCATATTGTAATGAATATGAACTTCGTGCAAGATGTCATGATCCTAGCCTTGAACTCGCAACCAAGGCAAGGGCATGGAAAAGTGTGGGTCGAAAATGCAACTCGAAATCACATTCACACTCTTAGGAGTGCAAGGGAATGACTCACCACAGCCTGAACTTGGGGGAAGCCATCACCTTCCTTCTTATAGTACTCTTTGTGACTAGCCATGGGGGCTACACCCAAATGTCATTTTTCTCGGGACTCCCAACTTGAGAGTCCCGAAATTCTTGAAATTAGGTCTCCTACTACTTTGGAAGCTCATAACTTCTTTTGCAGACCTCTGATTGAAACGAGGTCTAAATAAAAGTTGTAACCCTCATCAAAAGCCCTTCAACGATATGTGGCACACTACATGCATACACATAATTCAAGGCAATTTTTGACTTTTATTGGTCGAGAGTCAAATTGACACTTTGACTCTAAGCCCTTCTTTTGAGCATAACTTGTGTTGTAAGGATTCAAATAGATCATGTGAGCCCTTTTTAAACATCTAAGTTTCAACAACTTTTCAATGGTTAAAGAACTTTTTGATTCAATGAATTTTGACCCTGCAAATTAGTCTCTACATATTTGAATTTGTGTATGTTTATGGCTTGTCCATGCACCGAAAGTGCTCTAACTATGCACTAACCAACTTTGTTGTTTGGTTTATGCAGGTCCATATGAATAATTGACCCATTTGTCATTCGTTTTAGTCCCCATCTCGGAGTTCCAACACACCCCTCTTACCCCTGAAATGCTACAAATTAAGGAACGTACCCCAACTCCTTCTTTTGATGTGTTCGTTTTCAAATTCACATTTGAGTTTTTCAAGGAATTTGGGGGTGCATCACAAGAACTATGGGCCCAATGATGGATCACATATAAGCAACAACTTGTGGAATGCGGTCATGTGCTCCTTGCGAATGATGTCTATACACTAAAAAAAAAAGACCATATGTGATTAACGCATTTACAATTACTTGCGATTATTTGGTTTTACAACTAAATTTTTGCCTTCTACAACTAGTGTGACATCATGCTAACATCAATCGAATCACCTACAACTAGCTTGTGACTAATCTATGACTAAATTGGTTTACATCTATATATGGGTTGAATTTATCATCCAAGAATAACCATTTAAAGTCCCATTCATCGCAATCAAAATGGTGTTTAATCACAATCAACGTATGTTTATATACATCAATTATAATAATTATTTGATTTATGATTAAATTTAATATTCATAATATTTTATTGTAATTAAAATCATTGATATGATTATCGTAATTATATTAATTTGATTACATTAAATTACTTATAATTTCAAATAAATTAAATATATTCAACATATATTATTATATTAACCATTTTATATTTCTAATAATAATAAAATCACTATAATTAATAAAGAATAATTATAAAATCATAATGACTACTTTACTTATATATTGATTATAATATACACATAATTTATAATTCAGCTTAATTATTCATAATTTTAATTTTTAATATTTTAAAAGTTAAAATACTGTCACTATAATTAAATGAATTTATTTAATTTTTATAATGGTAAGAATTGCATTTTAGTATACTAGAATATTTGATTATGTACTTACAATATACAATTGTTATCGCGTCATAAAATTTTAGAATACATTCACTACAAATATAAAATATTTTTAATAAATTAATTTACTTATTATTAATCACTACTTATGGAGAATGAATAATATTACAACATACATTTTCACTTAAATTAAAATGATAGTTCCTGATCATAAAAAATAAATATTGTATTTACACCATTTATGTTTTAATAATAAATTTTTAAAAATTCAATTGGGAAATTATGTCCTATAGTTAAGATTTTTGTTTCAAAATTCTATAATAATCTTAAAATAAAGAAACAAAGTTGTTATAATTACTGTATTTAAAAATATATATGCACTAAATTAATTGTATGTATTACTCATTATTTACTTATTTGCAGTAAATTTTTAATATAAAACATAAATTTTTATGTTAATAATAATCATTTTGCAATAACATAAAATCATTGTAATTACTTAATTTATTTGTAAGTTAAAATTTCAATACTTGAGTAATTAATTTATAGTTAAACATTATAATTATAATATATAATTTATCATTTATATTTTTTAATTTAAAATTATAAAATTATCATAATTTAATTTAAATAATTAATTTTATGACCATAACTACATGGATTTTAATATAATAAATTAAAATAATTATTTATTGTAACTACTTGTTTATAATATATTACTTTTATAAATAACTATAACTGAATATATTTATTAACTATAACTTACACTAAATAATACATTTATACTATATAATTTATATTATTACAGAAAAATAAATTAGTTACTCTATTAATGTTGCATTACTTTTAAATCATTGTAATTATTTCAGATAATAATTAATTATAATAATTTCAAAGTTATTTTTTAATTGAACATATTTATTCACAATTTGTAATTTATAACTTGAAATCTGAATTAAACTTTTGGAAAATTTATAATGTAGTTTAAAATAATTATTGTAATTATTATAATTGCAGGAATTATTATAAAATAATATTTTTAATAAAAAATTTCTGTAATTACTTATCTATGATAAATATTTTTATAGTAATATTAAAGTAATTATAAAATATTAATATATGTTTAACATACTATTGTATTTGTAATTATTAATTCCCAATGGAAAAAAAACATTTATTTGATCGATAACAATTTTGAAAATGATATTGTAATTATATAGTAATCATATTAATTAATTTAATGTTAAATTTAAAATAAATATTTAAAATATTTACTTATATATATATATATGTTAATTATATTATATATAATTTGACCATATTTTTGAAAGGAAGGAAATATTTGTAAATATTTGAGTTATTTATTTATCAATGAGTTATGTATTGACAAGTTGTGAGTAACTAGATAACTAGTTTGTTAAATATTAAGAAGTTATTGGTTATTTAAATATTTTACATTGAATATTCAATGTTTGTAGTGTATAGTTTATATTTTAAATATATGTTCAATTTAATCATTATTAATTAAATGATTATCTAATTATTTAATTAAGCATGTACTTGAATTGTTTATAAATTTAAAAACTAAGTTTAACTTAGTTTATGAGGAAATTGTAACTTTAAAACTTATCCCATATTGTTTGTTACCCATTCCTAATTTGAATATTATATAAACAAGGGATGTTGTCATCCAATTTCACATTAAAAAATGTGTGCACATGGGATGAACCATTCAAAAGGCTTAACCCAAAACAAAAAGAAATATTATGCACAATTTTAAACTACCTATTTCCCCAACCTACTTATCTACCTAGCTAAGTAGGTGTCCAGTTTGACCCAACCACCTAGGTTGACCTATGTACTTACCTACCTAAGTACCTACCTAGGTATTTAACTTAGGAAGGTAAGATCTACCTACCTACCTTTTACCTAAGTAGGTAGGTAGGTATTTAGCCTAAGTTTGTAAGCATTTCCTTATGTACCTACCCAGGTACTTATCAACTTAATAATAATATTTTGTATTAAATTCATTTTTAAATGTCACATGGCATATTTACATTGGGTCATGTGTCATAATATAAATCATCCAAGCATGTGAATTGAATGTTGCAGATTATTTAAAAATAATAACAATTATTATTTTTAAAAATTAAATATTGGAACACATGGCAACGCATCATTTGCTCTCAATAATGAACAAAATAGTTACATCTTAGTCGCATGTGACAATACGTATATAATGGAGTTAAAGGATGAACTTGTATTTGTTGATTTTTTCATTCATCCAATACCTTTTGTTGTTTGCAACTAATATCACATGCGACTTGTCCAAGACAACTAAGGGGATGTTAGTTGCAAATGTTGCTTGTAACTACAATTTAGTTATAGAAACTAGTTGAAAATAGGTGTCTTTCTTCTAATGATAGCCTTATAGTTGGGTCCATGACATATGCATAATATAGTTGATGGGTAGTATCATTTGCCACAACGAGCTCCCTTTACAAAGTTGAGATAAGATTAGTGGTAGAAAATTAAATTATTTTTTTCAAATATGGTATTACATCTGGAATATTAGAAGGAAATTAACTCACCTTATACATATAATAAAAAAAAACCTCATGTGTGAGGTTGTACCAAGTCTTTTGTGTTTTAACCTCACACTTTTGGAATTGTTCTTTTGGAATGACCTCTTTAAATTAGTGCAAGGGGATCATTCCTATACTTTGGATCCTAAAAAACTCGTGGACCAGAGATGGCTCCACATGGTCTAGTTCAATGGACCTATTGTAACAATGACATCAAAAGTCAGTGTTATCTTTAAATCTTCAACTTGAAGAATACATGGAAATGTAAGAACAAAACAAGTTTATTTGTTAAGTTCTATCAATACTATGAGGAGTTCTATGAGGCCACTTTTGCTATCAAGCACAAAATTGTCCACGCAGATGTGCCAATCTACATTAAGTGGATGCACTTTCTCCATATATAGGAACCAAGCTTGAAGTTTGTGGTTTTCGTCCCATACGTGGAACGTTTTCCCAGACAATGGCGTGAAATCTAGGTCTCCTTACAAGAATTCTTCAAACTTGTTATTCTTTTCCTTCTAAAAAAGCCCCCACGATGATTTTAGAAGATACAATAATCTATTCACCCTACCAATTTGTGGGGGAAACAAATAACACCTTCTCCCCCATACTTGTAATTGATTTGAAAGGCATGTTCCATTTTTAGCACATCAATTTAAAGAGCAAGCCTAACAATGGGCATGGCAATGAGCTTGGAATGTTCATATGGGATTTTCACTTAAGATAGATCTTGAATTTCTCCAAAACCTTGTTGGTGTTGAACTTGTTCTTCTTCTGGATCCCTTGGATTGCATTCTCACATGATGTTGGAACCAATTGCACAAAAAATTCATGAAATGAAATAGTCAAATCTTTAATGAATGCTCATGTCTTGTAATTCTTTTATTGAAAACTAGATAAGGATATATTATTCACTAGCTGATTGATGGCATATGCAATACATAAAAAAATAAACCATTTATAATGCACTTCTATAAAGGAAATTAGCCACCTAAAGAGGGGTGTGTTTGTGATGTCAATCGACATTAATTAATTATTATTGAGACCTTATCTAGGCACCTTGTAAACAAGAAGCACATCAACAAAAATGAATCCTAGTTTGATGCAAATCGGCAATAGGAACTAATTCACGAAAAATGATAATGTTTTAGTCTTTAGTTGTCACCGATTGATTACTTGTGAGATGGTTTTATCACACCTCCATGATAGACAATGATGACTCTCATTTGGTTATAAAATGTCACAAGAGGTGACCTTTGTAGCAATGGAAGTGTGAGTCGATGCGGAGTAATGCTTCATGTGCATTTTAATAAAACTTCCTAAAGAAGATTAAAGATCAAATTCAACTATGTCCCATTATAGAGAAATTATCCTCAGTCGACATTTATTAAGGTTGAATTGTCATACGAAAACTCATTTGCAAGAAAAATCAGGAAAAACAATTTGAGTTGAAGGTGTAAGACCCACCTTTTGTTGAGACACTAATGTAGAAAGCCCAAGTATAATTGATGTATCCATAACAAAATATTGCTACAAATCAACTTGGAGATGGAAACATTACAAACAACACGTAATATTTTCAGACAACCTTAAATTAAACATCAACAACGAAAACAAAAAACTGAATTTCAATATTTCAAAACTATCATTTCTTGTTTTAGTTGTCAATCATTACCGACTAACTTTTCATGAGACCTTTCTACCATACCTCCGTTGTAGATAACAAGGGCACTCATTTGACATCAAAATTGACACCAAAAGCAAGTTTTCTAACGATAGTAGTGTCAATCGACATTGACTAACGCTTCAAGCACATTCTAACCATAGCTCAATTTTCCTTAATGTCGAACCAACATCAAGAGATTTCCCTTAGTCAACACCGACCAAGGTCAAATTGTCATACTGAAAAACATTTGTGTGCACAATGAGGAAATAAAATATGGGTTAAAGGTTTACGACCCACTTCTTAATGAGATGCAAATGATGAAACCCTTGCCATAATGGTGTATCCATATTAGATAGCTAGTACAAATCGACTTGGAAAAAGGAAACATTACATACAACACAAATTATTTTTAGACAACCCTAAAATAAACATAGACTTTTGAAACAAAGAAGTGAAAACAAAAGTTTAAGAAGTATCATGCCTTGTAGAGACTTACTTCTCCATAGTCCAAAATTCAAGCTATTGAATCCAAATCCTTCTTCTTGTTTACTTCCTATTCATAAGATTGCCAAAGATGGTGATTTAATTTTCCGTGTCATAGTGAAAATGGAAATTTCAAGATCTATAGCTTAAGTTGTAAGTGGAAAAGCTTGTTGGTTATACAAGAAACATATGCATGTTCTAGAAGAAACAAATCATTGGTTATACAACGAACAAATCAATAATTATACAAGATCATTCCTTGTGCAAAAAATAAAATGTTATTTCTAGCAAAAGGAATACACTAGTTTTCGCAAAGACAACTTGCTATCAAAATCAATTTGACTAAATCATGTCTTCACATAACGATGAACCAAGCTTGAAATGTTTACCTTTTTTAGCATGAAGTTTGCATCCAACATCTCCAAACCTTATACACCACTTTATATGCAAGCCGTCAAAAGGTGTCAAGAGAAATCCATAACCCTAAATGTTGGAACCTGAAAACTTGAAATCATGGAATCTTAAACCCTAAATCCAACTACCCTAAACCATATATTCTACAACCTTAAATACCTGAATCATGGAATCTTAAACCCTACATCCCTAAAATCGAAATTCCATGAATCCAAAATCCTACATGTTGGAACTTTAAACCCTAAATCTTGGAATCCTAAGCCTTAAATTGTGGAACCTTAAATCCTTTTGTCCAATTGCCATAACCCCAAAATTTTCGAACCTTCAATTCTTAAATCCTGGAATTTTAAACCCTAAATAATGGATCTTAAATCCCTACATCAAATTGCATTGTACCTTAAATTCAAGAACCCGAAAACCCTATATCTGCAAATCCAAGACCTTAAATCATGGAATCTTAAAACCAAAATTCCTAGAATCGAAAACCCTACATGCTAAAACCCGAAAATTCTAAATCTTGGAATCCTACACCCTAAATCGTGGAACCTTACATCCTTACGGGAAATTGAATTGAACACTAAATTCCGGAAGCCTTAAACCCTAAATGTTGGAATCCAAAACCCTAAATCGTGGAACCCTTAAACCCTAAATCATGGTGCTAAAACTCTAAATAATGGATCCCTAAACCCTAAGCCTAAAACCAATCCTAAAACTTGAATTGTGGAACCTAAATCCTTATAGCCAAGTGCTTTGAACCCTAAATTCTGGATTCCTAAAACTAAAAATCTTGGAATTCAAAACCCTTAATCACGAAACCTTAAAACCCTAACTATTAGGAAAACTGGTCCCTAAATCTTAGATCCCTAAAATAATAAATCCTTGAATCCTAAACCTTAAATAATTGAGCCATAATCCCTACATGAAAGTGCTCGAAACCCTAAATTCCAAAACCTTAAAACCCTAAAACTTGGAATACTTGACACGAAATTGTTGAACCTTCAAATCGAAATTCCAGTAATCCAAAATCTTTAATCCCTCATTAATTCTTGTTATTCTTAACCTTAAATCGTGTTAACATTATAAACCTAAATTTGTTAATATTAAACCTTTCATCTTCATAATAACCCTAATTTCAAAATTTTGTAACCTTAACCCTAAATCATCCAAGAAAAGTCCACCTAGATTTCAATATCAATAATTCTTAAAAGCTCCATGGATTTCTGGGAGTTCAATCCATGTTAAATTCGAACTTCACAGTTGGTGTCAACTAAACACCTAGAGATTGACCAGTTGACATTTGTGCGTTTGTCTAAAACGTCTTCCCTTGCTACAAGGAGATCCCTTGAGCTTTGAGGTGCACTATGTACAACCTAACAACTCGAATGACCTTATTTTCTTTGTGAATTCAAATTCCTTAGTTCATCTTGGAAGCTTTCAATTGGTGCTAATTGAATGCATTGAAAGTTTTTTTGGTCCATGAAATCTCTTGAAAACCTAGAGGTTGTTTTAGATTTTAATTCCTTTGAAAGATCATTCTAAAAAAATACAAATACAAACTTGATTTCTTAACAAAAGAAATTTATTAATACTATTTTGAATAATTTCATTGCGTTCTTTGGTGCTCTATGAAGCACTAAAAAGCTTTTATAAGTGCTCAAGATCTTTGAACAATAATCTTACTTGACCACCTTTGAAGTTCATGCGATGTTGTATAGTGGCCATTGCACGAGCATTCATCTAAAAACTCCTCCAAAGTCTAGAAAATAGTTTGTTCTTTTTAACATTGAAACTAAAATTGAAAATCGGAGAGTAATGCCTCTTGGGCTATATTGGTCTGAATTGGAGATGGTTTTGCCTGTAAATTTGAAACAAGTAAATTTGTGAATTTATTCAACCTTTAAAGACTAACTTGCAAGTTTAAAAAACTTGGAAAACATTCATTCCTCATGAAAAATGGGTACATTAAACTTACCTCCTCCTTTATCACTTCATGGAATTATAGCTAAAGGTTTCTCTTCCTTGATTCTACCATTTTATTTTTTTCGAACATTGTTTTGAACTCGTCCACATAAAAGATGTCCTCTCCTTCTTTTAGGTATCGACCTTGTTATTGTATGTTCTTTTTTCGACATTTGTAAATTGTTGTATGACTTAGATCTAATTTTATTTCAACAACTTGTATTTATAATGCCACCTGTTACCACTCAAATTTGACAACCTGTTGTTATTATGCACTATAAACGGTTGGAGTTTTCCAAGAAAACATGATAGTTTGTTATGCGGTTCCAATTTGTCACAACCTTAGCTTTAGGCTCGCGACCAAAACTTGCGAAGGTGCGGGCCAAGAAGGAAGCCCGAGAGTCACATTTTATGCTCCTGGGAATGTGGGAGTGTGTGAGGGAATGAACCTCCACACTTCCAAGTGAGCTCCCAGTTTGGGAGTTAGAATCCCAATGGACTCCTAAATCTTCAAAGAACAATTGTAAGGGTCAAAACCCATTGGATTGAAGATTTCCTTATATCATCGGAAAGCTCTTGGAACTTAGATGTCCAAAATGGCTCGCATGACCCATTTGGGTATTTTAAAACACAAGTTATGGCCAAAAGAAAGGTCGGAAGTCCAATTGTTAATGTGACTCCGAACCATTAAAAGTCAGGAATTGCCCTGATTTCCTTGTGTGCAGGTGTTGTGCTACATACTGTTGAAAAGCTTTCAATGAGGGCTATAACTTTGCTTTAGACCTCACCTTATGGGCTTCCAAAGTTGCAGGAGTCCCAATTTTGGGAATTTCGGAACTCCCACTTGGGAGCCCCAAGACAAAATGACATTTGGGTGCTGGTCCCATGGCCAGGCACAAAGTATATTATAAGGGGGAAGGTGGTGGCTTCCCCCAAGTCCGGGTTGTGGTGAGTCTTGTGAATTCGTGTTTGCTCGTGGTTCGTCTGTGCACCAAAAGTGCTCTAATTCTGCATTAACCAACTTGCTGTTTGGTTTATACAGGTTCATGTGAATAATTAAACATCTTTTCGCTTGTCCTAGTCCCATCCTAAAGCTCTAGCACGCCTCTCTACCCCTAAAGTGTTGCAAGCAAGGGAGCGCACTTCAACTCTTTCTCCTCTTGTTGTTTTCACCCTTAGACTCGCAATTATGTCCATCAAGGAGCTTGGGGGTGTGTCACAACCTTTCTATTCATGTTAACCAATTTGTAACTAATTCTATTATTTTTTGAAGTTTAACAAAATATAGTTAACTATTTTTAATTAAAAAAATTTAAGTGGTTGTTGGAATGTAAATTGATGGTAATTGGTGTTTTGGTCTTTTGGCATGAAATCAATTACCAACTCTACTAGTGCTCCTATCGATATTTTTCACCATGTTAAGTATTTCATGGCCTGACATTTATAAAATAATGGCAATCAGCTAGCTTGATAGTGTGGTAATGTTTATAAAATTTGGTAAACATGTTCATAACTTAAAAAAAATTAGGCTATATAATTGAACCTTTATAATATTTAAGATTTTGTGTTTGGGTGGTTTATGATTTGTGTGGCGATATCAATTTTTATTTTTCTACACACATGTCCATGTAGTCATTACTTTATGAGAAACTAGTTTATCATTTCTTTTTATTCCATTAATGATTTGATCCCAAAAAAAATCCCAATCATGTTGACAAGTTTGTATAGAAAATAAATAGATTATGACACATAACTTTTTTGAGGGTTTTGTCAATATTTTCTTAGGTTCAAATTTATTTACATTGGGTACTAAAAGTTAAGACATCCTAAATGGGATCATTGTTTACAAATGGTGGGAGAATTAAGGATGTCACTTGACATGATTTGTATCATAGGATTTATCATAAGTTCCATTTTTCTTTTTGCATTTTATCAATTTGAGCATATTTATTTAGTTTGTGGTAAAATTGGATAGATAAAAATTTGGTCATGAGCATTCAATTATCTTTGGCCTAACAAGGTGTTCATGTACGCTATCATATTGTTTGGATTGGGATACTCTTAATGTGTTTAAAACCACACGATTTATTTTGTGGCTTAGTTTTTTGTAATAAGTGTTAAATTATATATTTTTAATTCAAGCCTTGTGATATTGCTTTCTATGCGCTTCTTTTTTGTTCCCTATAGTCCGCTTGGGAATTTTTTTCCCCTTGGGACCATTTCAATGCTTTCACCAATGGGATTGCATAATCAAATGAAAAGGTGTTCCTGGGAGAATGGTTTATTGTGGCCATCATTTGGTTTGTGTTAATGAACGCCCAACACCATCTCTTTGGCTATTTAATTGGCCCCATTTTATCGAGCTCTTCTAAGTAGGGATGTCATAATTTTCTTTTATGTAGATTGTTCCTATTATTGTTTTAATCATACTTTTTGCAAATTATCTCCATTTGGGAATTAGTCATTTGGCCCCACTTTATTAAGCTCTTCCAAGTAAGAACGTCATAGTTTTCTTTTTTCTAGATCGCTCCTATTATTGTTCCAATCATACTTTTCACCACATATTTCCAATTAAGAATTAGTCATTTGGAATATCCCAAGACGGATTGAAACGCGATGATGTATTTTGATGTTATTGTTTGGGGTTTGCTAAAGCAACCCTACGCCATATTCATTCTGCATTCCAAGAATTAGGTCCTTCTTTGAATGAACATCACCCCCAATATTCTAGTTCAATTATTGTTGTTAGGTTCAATGTTTCCCTTGCACATTTATGTGCCTTTTCAATGTTGTATTGTGTTTAATGTTGGGATTATTGTCAATATTTTTTAATGCATTATGTAGGGTAATGTTTAATTTTCTTTTTACCGCCAATATCATTCTTGTTGTTACATTATCAATTATATCAATGAGATTTTATGTGAGAGGAAAATTATATCCATTATCTAATTTAATTATCTATAATCCTTTTGCATTATTCCCTGTGACGTGGGATAACCTTTTGTGCACTATTGTTTCTTGTCGATTCATTTTACTAATAATATGTTTCTGTCCTTCTATATCTCGTGTTGAATTCTCTAGCTCCAATTCCTCATCTCTTTCTCAATTTGAATTCTTGAGGCAATGGCATTTTTTGTCTTCTTATTGTGATATTGTTGTGAGATTTATCTTAATGTTTGCATTATCTTTTAATTTCAATGGCTACTTTCTATGTTGTAAGAAAACTAGATCTTACCATCTTGGTTTTTGATGTTGGAGTTGTCCAAGTGAGCGAGAATCTCCTTTGTGCAATGTTTGCATTCTAATTGGGATTTCTGCATGTTTTAAAAATGTTTCTTACATCGAAGACAACAATGTGTTAAGTTCTATTTATCAAGTTCCTAATGTGAATTCTGAAGGGATGTTTTGGACGATCACCAATGGTAGGTATTAGATTATTGACGAACATGCATTCAATAATTCTCAAGATAATGTTCTGATAGCGAACACATTTGCATCAATGACAAACATTGTTGCAGAAGGCGTTATGATGAAGGAAGAGCCCAATATAATTTCCCATGACTTGAAGTTTTTTGTCTTGATGGCAAAATCATCATT
>Ga0209611_10008850_pt1 | contig 15513 bp, 9 predicted proteins | sample S1TSphgellanicum_3_FD_187693 | JGI IMG/M metagenome (GOLD analysis project Ga0209611, IMG submission 187693) | Host-associated microbial communities from peat moss isolated from Minnesota, USA - S1T2_Fc - Sphagnum magellanicum MG (SPAdes) (version 2) | ecosystem: Host-associated > Plants > Peat...
CTTTCCTGTTTGCCATGGCATCAAGAGCAGTAGGTTTTCTGCACTCTTTTTTTAATTCCCCCTGGGTCTGCAGAGCCCATTCAGTATCATGGTCCATGATCATCACCTCATTCTGGGCATGTCTTTCCTCACTTTGATCCTAGAAGACCTGGGTTCCAAGTCCAATGAAGATAAAACTGAACATTAGTAGTGCTTGAAGAAGGGGCCTACTTTGGTATATTTCTAATGTCCCAAGGTTCATTGTGGTTGCAGTGCTCACAAAATCCATTGAACATCACCAAGTACCAAAATGACAAAGAGGTAGGTCAATACATTTTCCCTGTCCAGAGAATTTCTTAGAGAGTATGAAATTGTCCTTGATGCCTGATTGGCAGAGTGCTAAAAGCAGAGCTTTTGTATCAAAGTCCAGATTACTGACAGAGTTTATGCAAATGCCCTGTATCTCATGGCAGAATTTTTATTAACTGTTATGATGGCTAGAATGTGACCACCTCCAGAATGAGGCAGTACCCTATTGGGTCAGAAGCCACCCAGTCACTCCTAGCTAGCAAACTAAGAGTTCCCCCTTTTTCAGGTGTATACAAACACCATTTGATTTGTGCTGGAGGGTATTTGCAGGTGATGGATGTGTTCAACAAGATCTCAGAGTTATTTCCAGGCATGACAGGGACACCATACTAAGACAAGATCAGTTAAACTTTTTTCCCCAATCATGTTGTTTATGGGAGTGCTGGCAAGTCCCCATGTCATTGTTGAATCAGCCTTACCTTTATTTTCAATACTCATCTAGAGATCTGTCTTTGCATGAGTACACGTTGAGTGTTTGGAGTGTTGAAATTTAGGTCAGAGAGAGAGGTGCAGATCTGCGGGAGCTTTCTGATTTGTTTTTGGTTAGTATGATACTTGTGCATGATGTGCAGCCATTTTAGGTGACAGGTACTCCTTCCTACTTGTTTTGCCAGCTTTTTCTGGCCTAGTAGGCTGTAGTAGGCTCTTTCAAGGGAAGTCACCCATGCAGATGACCAAAGTGTGTTCAAATGTAACTTTTTACCATCTAAAGAGAATGTTACCTTAGACTAGTAGGTTATGCATAGAGAGCTTCTAAAACTTTGTGGGCATTAGTTGTGGCTTGAGACTACTAGGGTTGAAACTCGAATTTTACCATTGAATAGACACTGCTGGAGTTCACAGGTGTGCTCAAATTGTCCCTATACAAGATATTGGCAGGAGTGTTTTATTGTTGGCTTGCAAACATTTTGTGTGTAGGGGATTAACATGGCTAACTTGTCATTTCTTTTGTTTCTGTTTTATCACACATCAGATTGACGGATTAACAAACAGGCAGTGGGCAGTTAGAGCTTGCAGTCTCCAAACACTAGCAAGTTTTGGAAGGATCTGTCCTGCTGCTGACACTCAAGAACTGGGTCATGACACTATCATATGATTCACTTGACCGGCTGTGGTTTGATGATTCATCAGACTGAAGAATCATCAAAGTCTTTTTGAAACCCTAATGGATTTTGAGTACCTGTACCTTTTGTACATTGTCAAGACCATTTTGTTAAAAGGCTCTTGAGAAAGTCTATAACTCTTCTGAAGCCCTAAAGTTCCTTAGCCTAAGGTGGTAGCTACGTACTTGCTGGACTAGGTGACAGAGGTTCTCGTCAGACACCTTGTCTAGTAGCAAATGTCCAATTTCTATTGGCCAGAAGGTTAGTTGTTTCCATTCATCTCTTAAATTTATCCTTTGATGAAAACCAACATTCGTACCCCACCGTTATTTTTGTACGCCGTTAAATCCAAGTACATTGTTTTGGCCGTTTATTTTGGTACGTTTATTATATCCAAGTACGTTATTTTGGCCGTTTTCTGGGCCGTCAGAACAAACGAACGGCGTTCTCAATTTTCGGTGTTCTCCGTTTTCGGCGCCATTGGAATTTACGCAAATTTGCCCTTATATAACAGTAGAGTCAACGAGCTTTATTTGATGTAAAGTGCACCGAGTCTGCGAGAATGTCGTAGCTTGGTCGTCTGTACTTAGTACTAAGTTCTCCCAACTACGATCTTTCCTCACATTCGAAGGTAATGGAAGCAAAAAATTTCGATCCATCGATCGATCGATTGGGGATGTTGGTCGCTCATTTTTTTCTGTTGGAGTTTTGATTCAGCTCTCGTTTTGTTTTGTATTTTTTTTTGCTGTTTGCATTTTTTATCATCAGAGGAAAATCGCAGAGTCATCATGTCATTTTTGTTGTGTTTTAATTTTTAGTCAATCACATTCAACAATGTGGAATCTGTAGCTGCTGGCGGTTTTCTATTCTCTCTACTTTCACCATTCTTGGAGTAGGAGAGAGTGTTCACATCATTTCACAACTTCAACTTTATCAAGATTGCTTTTATGGAGACGTGCGTAGAGGTGTTCAAATCAAATCATTTCGCGACTTCCAGAGTTAAACCAAAAGCCACAAGGAACTTTTTTGGCATTCTCTGCAGGGAGAAGAGTAGAAACCTCTGAGGAATTAAAGTTGAATTAACAAAACATAGGGAATTTAGTTCTCCAGAGGAATCGTGAGACCAATATAATTTTAATGTTTTATTCAAATTTTCCCATAGTGAAGAAACAGAGGGATCATTTTATTCTCTCATTTGTAAACAAACCATTTCATGAATTTTTGCACAGGGGCCATTCAAGTTTTTCTTGATCAATGGTCCCACAAGGGAATCCTAAAAAAGTTTCTTGTGAAGTTCCTTTTAAAACAAAATTAAGGAATGGTTGCAGGCGAGTTTTTCTGATGTCGCGGAACTGATCAATATATTGCATTTGATCAATCGTGTCTGTAGAATTTTAATATGTTATTGCGATTCGACTATTAAAAGTTTTTCACTAGAAAATATCACAGAGAGTCGTCTCTAGTTTGTTGAATGCAGATCACGCGTTATAAAGATGCTTTTGGAAACAAAAGCAGAAAAAAAACTTTCAAATTGGTCATCAAGCAGACTCAGAACTAATTTTGCACGAAAAATGTGTTGTAAGCAGCAGAACTTTTCCCCTTTCAAGTGCAGAATTAGTATGAACAAGTCTAATCATGATATGCAGTTCGGGACGCCCTAGTAGCACAAGCTTTGGAGTTGTAAATAGAGATAGAAATTAACTACAGCAGCTACTCAACTTCATCTTACTTATACGTGCTTCATACTTCATACGTATTCATAATCATCCTCGTCTTTCTGATTAACAAGGAGCAAAATGTTTTATGTAAGGAGTTGTACATCTCATCTTAAAGGGAGTCCTTAAGTATGCAATGGTAATGTCAATAGCTAGTCATACCATCTACTGCTTGAACACTTTCCTCTACATACTCTGTCTTTGTGCACACACAATTCTGCCATTTTTTCACAGAACACTGATGAGCACTGACTGATCAATCCTGTTGTATTTGTATTGGTGTAGATGCGAGTATTTTCACGATTAACCGACTGCAGGAGTACATTGGGCAGTCCAGCTCCTTGTGTGCTCCTTAGTTTTTCTAACGTCTCTACGGACATGGACTGGGTAATGGATCATCCTTTGAATTGGCAGACGCCACACATCCCGATGCATAATCATTGGTCATCCCTAGAGCCTCTCGACCTTCCTTCAGCTGCTGCATGGTCTCCTCCTCAGTTAGTCGGCGAGCCGGCTCAACACTTGTGATCATTGCTTGATCTAGTGTCATCCCAACCATCTCAACATCGTATGCGGGTTTCTGCGCCGAAACCCATGGGAAACAAAAAAACAGTGAGCAATAGAACTAATTTGGCCAAGAAAATATAACAGCCATGAAGCTAAACGAACTGTGTTACATGTGCTTGCAACTGATACCAACATTGAAAGCTTCCAGAGACTAAATTTCCCTAGAAATAAACTGGTGAACTCAAGTGCACATTACTCTCTCATCATCTCTTCGAAGGAATCGCGAAGTATGTGATCACGTACCATGTGATCCCCACGGAGACGATATTTGTTGCGTGACCCCTCTGTCATGTGTGCAAGCAACAATTAGCTCAAATATTTTTAGTTTATTTGAGAATGTGGCGGCGCATGTCACTAAAGATCTCGTCACATGCTCGATTACTCTAACAAGATCAAAACACCAGAAAGTTCAATACTCAGAAATGCGGACAAAATTAAGCCGATTTTTTTTTTGGAGAAAACACTATTAAATTTCTACCGCGTGAAATCTGAATACTACGATCACAATGATCACTTCATCCCAGAGAACAGGATCTGCAACGAGAGATGACTCCCTGGTCTTTGTTTCGGTAAAGAAGCTCTCCCCATAGTATTTGAGTTCTAACCGATTATAGGAAATCTAAGTGTACATGAGCTTTTGGAATCCCTCCCCCGTCCCCATTCTCCCAAAATATATATATATATATATATATTCCAAAGAAAGTACCTGATCCCGGGACGGCCAGAGCGATTGATACCAAGAGCATGAGCATTACGAAGCAGACCCACAGGACGCAAGAGCTGCCATAGCCAGAGCGCAAAGAAGAAGCTGCCATCATCACTACCAAACCAAGTGCTGCACTTAGCGCCAAGAAACAAACAAACAAACAAACACACACACACAGAAACAAACAATACCCACTGAAATAAATACCCTACGCAACAGAAAACAAGTCAAAACTAAGTGACCCTGTTTCCACCTACCAAATCCTTGGCCTCTGGGATTTGGAGGGGTAAGTGACACATGTCCAATTATTCTTGGTTCTGGTAGTAGGTGGAGTTTGGCCTTTAGGGACGTGGCGGCGCATGAATGTTATTTTTATTGGTTGCTCTTGAGAGTTGACATTTACCTACAAAGCCACTTTTTTGGGGGTGGCGAGCTATCCGTCAAACTATAACAATGTCAACTCTTTTCTGCCGTTGTTGGCTTGTTTTGTTTTGTTTTGTTTTTTTTTTGGGGGGGGGGGGAAGGGAGATGTTAATTTTGGACTAGTTAAAGCTACCTACCCCCAACTCCCCCTACCCTCTTTCTTTGAGTCCCAATTTTAGATAGGAGATTTTCTCTTGAGCAAATATAACTACCAAATTTAGCAACTTGATTTAGATTTTTGTGGGGGTAGGGGGAGAAGGGAATGAATGAGGTTGGTTAACTGGGCAAAGGGTGGACCAGCACCCATACTGATGGTGGCTTCATCTTTTTGTGTGATGTTTCTTAGTGACCATATTAAAGTTGAGGCTAAAGTTGGTGTTAATGGCTTGCAACTAACATCACCTTAACATAGACAAAATGCCGTGTATCATCTTATCACATTTTTTATTATTGCAAGTTGTCATCGACATTACTTCAACATGTCTCACATGATGTTAATTGGTAATTAATATTGAGTTTTTTTTGCAGTTTGCAATTTAGTTCATACTTATAAAATGATTTTCGCTTTTTCTTTTTGAAAGAGAACAAAAGAAATGATGATAGACAAGGATGCATGCTAAACATTGAGTTAATTTGTAATTTTTTGAGACAAGTTTGGTTGATGTTGGTCTGAAATCTAATGTTTCCAAAGATTTATCATTAATTAACCATGATTACTAACAGCATCTTAACATCAATGCCATGTATGTCATTGTCACCTAAGACTTAATTTGTTAATTAACATTTTAGATGTGAACTAATGGTGAATTTTTAAATGCTAAACATTAGCCTAACATTGAAAATAATACTGGGTGTGATCTTACTGTAAGTAGGGCTTTTTTTTATGGAAATTTTTTGCCATCTGTCGACAAAAAAAAAGGGCTGGCGAATTCAACAAAGGGATTTTTGAGAATTTTTTAAAAGAAATTCACGATATATTGAGAATTGTTTTTTAAAAAAGTTGTCAGATTTACACAATGTGTTCCATTAGGTCGCCAGAACTAGGCAGGATCCCGAAAAAAATTCTACTAGTCCACCAGGGCAGTTGCCATTTATTGCTAATTAATGCTGAGGATCCTTGCCAGTACACCTACTTGAAAAAAAAAATTTGAAAAAAAAAACCCTGACTGTAAGCTCTAAAAATGTTAGATTTGGACTCAGAGACCCTGAGTTAGTCTAATTATGCAATATTTCTAATATTTAGAAGCAATTTAAACAGATTTTAGGGCTTTTAGTTTATACCATGGTACAAGTGTGAGTACTGATTCACACAAGACAATTGGCTTTAGATGTGAAACCCATCTAAAACCAAGCTAAAGAGAGAATTCATTCATTAGCAAAGGTTATTGATATAGTTAGCACTTTTGAGTTCAATTTATGACAATCTTGCTTACAAATGTGTTGCTGTAACATGTACTTAATATTCTCAGGTCCCCTATTTCTACTCAGCTGGGCTTTACCTAGTGTAAAGACCTGTGCTACATAGGTTTATGTCAATGAAGACCCAAACTCGTTAGAGTTCACCAATGGAGGGAGTGGGGTGAGAATATATATGCATGTTGTCAACCGACCAAAGGGTGCCATCAATGCATGCATAGCACCATGGGTGTAGTAGCAACATGGGTACTAGGGGTGCCAAAGTTTTGGAGGCATTGGACTCACCAAAAAGGTCAGATAATGAGATGAAGAATCATATTCAGAAAATGGGCGAAAGAAACATAAGATCTCATGGGAGGTTCAAATTTCTAGGCCAATGCATGGAATTCCCTCCTGTGGAGTGGGAGCAAAATTACCATACTTTATACAGCCCTCTGATTCAAGTGTAGTTTTTATGGGCGAGGGCTAAATTAGGAACATTTTTGGCATTCTGAGTTCAATTCATGACAATCTTGCTAATAACTGTGTTGGTGGTGTAACTCGATGTTCCTGACATTCTCAAAAAAGAGAGCTCAAGATATTTGAAGTTTTGGGTTATATACTGTTAAGGGCTTGCATGGCAAAGGTTTAGGGTATGGTGCGCTTATGAAGAGTAAAAGACCTGTCAGGAGTTTCTAAAACCAGACAGAAGCAAATGCCCATGTTATGTTTTAAAACTATTTTACCATGATACCCAGCAGTTAACTGGATGGTTCCCACCAGGTATCATGGTAAGTTTCTTAAGAGATAATTGAAAACACAATTGTAATCAAATTTCAACTAATCATTATCCCACATGTTTACATTCTGGCTACCCATGTTTGGGCCATGTGTCATTTCATATTTGTCATGCACTTTGAGCCTTGGACCATACACTAATATTTTTAAAGGAGTTTCATTGAATCATACTTGTCATGATCCATGCTACAACAAAAAATTGTTGTTTGCTAACTTCCCAGATCAACGATGTCATGTCTCATTTCACAAATTTACAAGTTGAATCTCACCAATCATAAGGTATATGTTGGTTGTTGATTAAGACTTCAACACATCCCCATCTCATCATTATTTCAACTTTGAATGTTTAGCTTCAAAATCTTCACTATGACATGTGATTTTTTTTTCACACTGGAGAAGAAAAGAAATGGTATTACACTCTTGTGGGTCCACAATTTTTTTTTAATTTATTCACATAGTTGGAGAAAAAAAATTACATTGCACACTTGTGAATCCGCAAGCGGTTTAGGGTTATTGGCAACAAATGTTGATTTTTTATTCATAAAACAAAAAAAATAAAATGATATTGCACATTTACAAGCTTGCAAGTGGCTTTTATTTATTGACATAGGTGAAGAATTACAATGATATTACACACTTTGGAGCTGACAAGTGGTTTTTTCCATTCATGTAAAAGAAGGAAAAAAATGGTATTACACACTTGCAAGCCCACAAGTGGTTTTACCACATATGCTAAAACTTTAGGTACCTATGTTAATTGATGAGTCACTTTTGTAACCACAATAACAATTAACTAGACTTGAAAAAAAATCAAAGGTACAAATATCATCAACTAAAAATTGTTGCATCGCCACATGTTCATGTATTGAAATTTGGACATGGATGTAAAATTGATTGTTAGTTTTTTACAATGGAGAATATATATGTAGACCATTTATCATACATCCCAATTTTTTATATCGTCATTTTATGCTACCCAATTTTTTTCTTGGGTGCCAAAATCCCAACTCAAAATAATGCAAGGTGCCAACTGTACCTATGAAAAAATCACATTGGTTGCCAAAAGTGCCTCTTCCACCCAACATGTGTAGCCAACTTGCAAACACTTTGTGGTTGCTTGTCCAAAAATCAAAGTGGGTGAATATTACTAAAGTTTTGAAAGCCAACATTAAAAAAAGAAGGATACATGTTATCCAAGGTTTAGAGTCAGTTATGCAATTGGTGTTGAATGGAAAAAAGGTTGAAAATAAAAAGAAATATCTTGAATTTGTGACAACATTTCACCTTCTGAAGCATGGGAAACCCATGATAAATTTTGAACATAATATGAAGGAGCTCTTTGAGTTTTTAGAGTTTACTAATGCCCTTAATAAATGTTGAACATATTTGAATGGGTGGGGAATGATAAGCATGCACAACGTGATTTTGAAATAAATGAAAATGGTTTGTAATAAACTAAATTCATTCCATTAGTTGTGATGAAATAACCACTTCAACTAATCTCAAGTTTCTACACACGCATATGCTAGTAAAAATTGGAGAAGAGTGTGTCATTCCTTTTGAATCTTCATTGGGTTGTAAATGGAACCACATTTGATAATCTTACTATTTCCATTATTCGTTTTCTTATTCATTTAGGTGGTATACCAAGGATTGACATTGCTAATAAAGTTGTGTCCTTTAAGGCCAACCATGTAATAGTTTTCTGAGGCTTGAAAATAGGCATTATTGTCCAACTCATGAACAAACATAATGCTTACATTGTTGGCATTCATTGTATGGCACATCAGTGCAACTTGGTTCTCCAAACTTTCTCATCCTTGTTTCCAATTGCAAAGATTTAAAGTTTGCTTACTTTTATGTATATTTACTACAGTTAGTCCTTAAAAATACACCTTGAATGCATTACATTCATTGAAGTGATTACATCAAGGGGTTTGAAAATTTTGAAAAACATTAAGACAAGGTGGATTTCCATGTTGGCCCCTTTTAAATGAATGTTTGGAGAATACAAAACATTGGTGATCAATATGAGTGATGATTCTATTAATAATGTTGATGTTAGGAGTAACTATGAACTTTTATGTGATGTGGAAATTGTTATGGGCCTTACTTGTGTGTTGCTTATGTTGGAAACAATGCAAAGCTTGAACAAGCTTATTCAAAATAAAGACACTTTCATTTTTTATTTTGTTGTAGCTATCAAATCATGTCAAGTTGATATCTACACCATTTATGTGCATATTGAAAAACAATATTTTCGTGATTAATTCCAAAGCTTTATGGATTTAATGATGTTTAAATATGATGCCCTATGAATTCAATGGTGGACTAAGCCACAATCATAATTGGAATTTGTTGTTTTTTTCTTCATCCAACATTTATACAAGTTGCACAAAACTATCAAGGCCACTAGATGGTGTCAATGGTGGCTTGAAATGATTGGGCTTGTGCTACCCAAAATGTCAAAAATCACTGCACTTCTATTGTTAGATGTTTGATTGCAGAATTGCACAAATTGACTTAAGAATTGATGTATGTTATGGGCATCATCTACGCCCAATATTGGTTAAACTAAAAGCTACCACAATGTTCCTAGTCATTTGCAAATTTAGAAAACACACTATTATTGTGCTAGACCACACAACCAAATGTTGTTTCACATGGTCCATTGTTCAATGTAATTTTACTTGAGCAATAATCATATTTTTTTGTTACCACAATGCAATCCAATTGCAATTCTATCATGTTGCCTTTGCATGATTATAATCTTACCATTTGAATGTGGAAGTGAATGGTTAGTAATTATATTTTGTAGTTTAAGATTTTTGAATATCTCAAACTTGTTGAACATGTTTTCATTATGGTTTTGGGGAGTGTTGAGGATGAACATGCATTTTCTACTTTTACTTTCATGAAATCAAAGTTGAAAAATTGACCAACCATTCATTTTGATGTTGTGGTGAGAATGTATGCACATGATTTTTTACACTTTAGAATTTTTCATTGTACATTGCCATCATTGAGTGGAATGAAAAGTAATCTCACTATGAGTTGGAGTTGTAAATTGTAACATTGTTTTCATGTAATTGTAGTATAAAACTAATGAATTTTTTTCTATTATTCCAATTCCATGTGTATGCACAATGTAATTCAAAATTTATGTTTTTGTTATGTATCCATGTTTTTTGTCAATTCTGTTTGTAGATAGGGATTTTGATATTTATGTGTTTTGTTTTATAAGTCCGCCTTCTAATGAATATGGCAAAATTAGGGTTCAATCCCTTTGGAAGGTAGTTTGATGACACAAATTGCTACATGAAAGGGTCTATAGAATCTAGATCTTTAGTTCTCATCATGTGATCATTGATTTTTAGGTTTAGGGTATGTAAATTCATAACCTAAACTTTTATGATTCCAAATTGAACTTGATTTATAATTTTAGCTTTGTACAAAATGGCTTGTAGCTTATGTATTTTACTGTAAGTTATTATTCTTGGTTACAATTTGATAGTTAGGTACTTGTCAAATTTCTAGCATGTTTGCACTTTATTTGCACATATGATGGGCAACTTTACATAATTCACATTTGCACACATGCCATGAACTTAATATTTTGACCACATTTGCTTTTATGTTTACAAATGAACATGACCATGTGTTGTGAATTTTTAACCTAGATGATTGCCATCTTGTTAAGACCCAAAATAACATATAGCCAAATGAACAATACATTACTTTTACAAATTGCCACCTAAAACTATCCTCCTTGAATATGTGGAGGCCAACTTAGCAACATCAAAGATCACCCAAAAAAAAGATTGCTCTCTCCAAGTTAACAAAAATCAAGATCTTCATTAACATTATGGGATGTTTATTTAAAATTCCCATGTTTAAACCCTTGGAGTTGAAGTGAAGCTTTTAACTTCATTTTTTACTTGACCTCACATTATTCATGTCTTTGTTGCAACCTTAAGGCAAGGATTGTGACAATTTGAATCAATAAAATATTTAAATAATGAAAAATATACAATAATTGTTAATCTTTGTGTAATAAATTCAAATATCAACATGAAAATGTTTTATTTTTGTATCTTTGAGTTTTTCAAAGTTGAAACATGAACTTTGTGGGTCAAGGTTTTATATTTGAATATTGGACCTAATCAATAATAGGATAAGAAACTTGCAAATTTGGGCCAATGATTGATGTACTTTATTGCATCCAAACTTCAACATGAATCCTAGTAATGCTATATATTACAAACTTGTAGTTTTTAATAGTGCTATGTGTTTCTTGTTATGCTTTTGAATTGTCATATGTGCTAGTCAAATGAAATATTTGAAGTTTTCTTTTGCTAGCATATGAATGACAAGTCTTATTCCTCACTGTCCACAAATTCTAAGGTTTCCCACAAATCCCTTCATAGGAAAAACCAAAACTTTTAATTAACCATGATAGTGAAATTCCTTGGGCACGGTGTATTGCAATAGCTCATCTTGCAAGACCTATGTCCTTCCTACGTTTAAATTCAAGAACTCCAAGTTGGTGATATATAGTTTTCTAAAGCTTCACATAGTGATGCATGCATGGTAGGATTGCAAGCAAACCATGCCCATCAAATGCTTTGGACAAGAAAGGTTTATGAAGGATGAAGCTTAAAATGGAATCAAAATAGAGCTCACTAATGGTGAAAGGAATTTGGATGGGTGACCTCCAATGAATCTTGTAGTAGGACCTGAGAAAGCCAAGTTGAGAGAGGGAATGGGGAAAAACCAACCCTAAAGCCTTAATAATGCCAAAGGGTTTTGGAGGTGTTGTCATCCCAACAACATCCATTCAAGGGGTGTGGAAACTTAGCTATTATGAAGGCCGATAGAAACCATACTACCTTACACATTCCTATTTACACATTCCTAATTTTGTCAAAAAGGGTTCCATCACGTGTGCCATTTCTTCTTTAAAAATAATAAGCCTCTGGTCCCAAGTAGTGGGTTAGAGCACCAAAGAGTTGTACAAAGATGGATGGTCCCAGAAACAAGAAAAGGAGAGGTGAAGAAGGTGGGTGGGGTGGGGTGGGGTGGGGTGGGGTGGGCACTACTTGTCCTTTGGCCAATTGGGACTCCCAATATCTCCCAATGCGTACTCAACTTGTACTTGGATTTGTCTATCTAGTATGACCTAGTACAAACTTTTTTTGTTTGAAAGGACTACCTACCTTATAAACCCAAGTTCCAACTCACAAGAGAACCTAGCACCTGCCTTCAGAAAAGAATTAGCTGCTAGCAACAGATCACTCACTTTTGCAATGAAAAATAACATATGCCTTCTCAAAAACTGCATTGTAGGCTACTCTAGAAGTTCAATATTGCATAAATTGTTTTGGGGTTCTTGGTAGGTCATACCACAAAAGAACCATTCCATATTTTAGATCATGAAGGTTGTGTGAAGGTCAGGTGTTGTATTTCTACCCAAACCCATAGCAAGATCAGCTTTCTTATTTTTGACCCCAACCCATAGTGATCTTTACTTAACAAGAAACAATGAAAAAAAGTGGACCTGAAATGGGTTGATCTTAGGATACTCTTCCACATTTTAGATCATGAAAGAAGTTCCATGATCTCGCCATTGTCATCCTCTTGTAAAATGATAGGAAAGAAAAGATAATGAACAATGTGTACTGTAAGGGAGTCTTGGGAGGACCTTACACATTTATGACCAAGAAAAAAGATCAATTATTTGCAATGTGTGAAGTAAAGTACACAACATCTATCTATTGAGGAAGGTACTTGTTTGTTGGCCTTAATGGATTTTGGCCCTTAGGTAATAGGTCTATTTTTATATGAGGATTTTTGAAAGATGATATTTTGGCTTGTGTTGAGACTTGAGATTAGTTATTGAGTTATAATATCTTGAAGGATTTTGGTTTCTTTTAGAGGATTTTTTGAAGATTATATTTTTGCATGGTGAAAGATTTGAGTTTCCATAATTCTTCTTTTGCCTTAAGATATATTTTTAATGTAAATGGCAAGGCCAGAGTGTGACACACCCCTTGTTTTGTTTCTGGTGTTGAGATCTCTCAAACCATGATTACCTTTGCTATGCTCTTGGTACTGTTCGATAAATGGTGCAAGAGTCATTGAATATTAAACAATTTTGTTAAAGAAAATTAAGAAAAAGTTAGAACTGAATTTTTTATGGACATTGGGGTTTGTTCTTGATACTATCAGAAACCCCTTCAATGAGTAAGATTTCATAGTTTTTAGACCTAAGCTATGGGAGCAATTGAATTTTGAGTAATTTTTGACATTGAATTCAGCTATGTTACAAAAATTGTTTTTGGAAGTAGAAATTAGTTGGTTAATGGCTTCACACTTCACATGCGGGCCAACTAACGGCACATGCCACGCTAATAAAGCATTATATGAGCGTAGCCCTTCTTTACAGGGCTCAAACCTGTGAAGCCCTTGGGTGGTATGCGTAACCAGGGCAGAGTGAACCAACAGCCCCTAGTGCACCGTCCATGAGGGATGGATGGTCGGTGAACACTTTTCCATTGGGTTCCAGATCTCTAACTAACCACAATGGTAGATTATCTCATTTGCTGGGACTGTTACCTCGTTAAGTACTACCAACCCGATAGCCTTCACCTAATTACAAACCATATACATGCATCTACTCACCTAATAGACACCTATTATGCTATCTACTTACCCACTTCAAGACCCGATTTTTTATAGGATGGGTGAATGAGGGGAAACCTGATATCAACTTAGTTGGGGTTCATTGTTCATTCACAATTGAGTCATAACAAGCAACCAAGGGCCGATGTAATGGTGGCTATTGGTTCACTCTGAACAACCAGGTTTAAACCCTACATGAAACAATTTTGAAAAGTTTTGAGGAAAGAAGGATATCAATGGAGGGTAACCCACTCTACTAATTTGTTGAGTCCCAGTTGCGAACCAGTAATAGGGTGCACAATAGAGCTTCATGCAGGTTCATGAAAATAAATACACTCAAAATACAAAGGAAAAATTTCCTGAAATCCTTTTGGCGTGTTGTGTGGGCCTTACCCAACAACATAAAGCATGAGGAGATGAGTCCCTACCAAGTCACCTTACTCTTGTAAAGTTGCTCCATGTGGAGTGTCCTGTGCCGTGGTACTACAAGGCACTCCAAGAGCCTCTCTCTACTGTTCATGGAAAGAGAGCCTTTGAAGTTTGTGCCTGTCAAATTCTGCCCCATAACGTGTCCACCAACTACAGCCAGTGCTTCATGTACTGGGAGATGCCGTGCTGTCAGGGCATTACGGGAGCTCAGTTCCAAGGCCCAATGCCCTGACAGTAGGGCCTTCCATGGTGTAATAACCCAAGGACCTGAGCATTTGTTTGGTTGAAACGCATTATCCAAATGAAATGTCGAAGATGCATCCCTGGGAAATACTTCTGCTTCACGGAACTTACACAACCCTTCGAATGCCAAGCTTGGGAAATTGTCAGTGAGGGAGATTTCGCAAAGTGCACTGTGATTTTCAGCCAAGGTTGTTATGCTGAGTGTGAAGCCTGAGGCCACAGGCGCTGCTGCTGCAATTTTCAGCCAAAGTTGTTATGTGGTACGTAATGCCTGAAGCCACAGGCGCTGCTGCGATTGTCAGCCAAGGTTGTTATGTGGTATGTAAAAGCCTGAGGCCAAAGACATCATCAGAATTTGGGCCCATGCAAGGAAGTAAGAAAGGTGATGTAAAACAAATAGCTCGCTCATTACCTACAGAAAAAACCACCTGAGAACACCACGATGGTTGATATAGGTCACTATTCCTTTGCAATTGTCAATAGTCACGACCCTAGTGAAGGAGGAGTTTTAGTCAAATTTTCAACAATCAACCCTTTGATGCGTTGAAACATGATTCTCGGTTTGCATTGGCCTTTTATTAAGGAATTTTTATTTTTTATTTTTTTCATAGCAAAAGTGATGAGGAAGATGTAGGAAAAATGACAATCATCCTTAATAAGATTTAGCCAAATTTGACTATGAATTAGATATGAAGTTACAATATTAAAATCAACTTTCTATATTTATGGCTATACAATCAAAACCCAATATATAGAAATCTGGCAATTGAAGCTTTTTTTTCCCCTCATTTCTGGCTATTGAAACCCAAAATCATTTCACTTCTGAATTTTTTTATTATAATTTCCTTTTTGAGCGAAATTTCGCCAATAAAACAAAAAAGGCTAGTTGGCATTAAACATGGGCGATTTTTGGATTAAATTCCACTCCCAAAATGAAATATCCCATCTTTAAGTATAACATCCACCTCCTTTTGCCAATGGGAAATTGCATTGTATAATGTGCCATCCATTAAACACCAAGAAATTTCCACCAAGTTTTGATTGGTATGGAACAAACCCTCAAGGTTGGATGCATGAGTTAGGTCTTGAAACAGATGTGCATGTT
>Ga0209611_10008851_pt1 | contig 15511 bp, 11 predicted proteins | sample S1TSphgellanicum_3_FD_187693 | JGI IMG/M metagenome (GOLD analysis project Ga0209611, IMG submission 187693) | Host-associated microbial communities from peat moss isolated from Minnesota, USA - S1T2_Fc - Sphagnum magellanicum MG (SPAdes) (version 2) | ecosystem: Host-associated > Plants > Peat...
TTTTTACAAAATTAGGAAAAATAGTCAATTTTACACTAGAAAAACAGAATTTCCCAATATTTTCCCAATTCTTTGGTTGAAAACATGACAAAATTTGTCAGGAGAAAAATACTGTTCAACAGTATTTTGAATAGTTTAACAGCAATTATGTGGAACTATTACAGTTGATTAATTTTGAACATTTGAAGTTGAAAATACTTCCAATATATTTTTTGATTTCTGTCCCAATTTTTTTTACTTTTGAAAAAAGTTATTAAATCTCAAATTTTCAAAATTTCTACAAGTAATATTATAAATTTGCCACAAAAAAACTCACTAGGTCACAATAGGAATTCCACTGGTTATTTGGAAACTCTGGTTGACCTTCAAGTAGAGTTTTCATATAACTAGGCAGGTGATCTTTGGAACTCAATTGCATTGTGATCTTAACTACTTTTCACTAGGTTCAAGTTAACCATGATTCTGTCCCAAATATTTTGGCACAAATTCCCTTTTTTTAAAAATAAAAATCTTCAAAATTTGGAAACCAATTTTCAAAAAACACCATGTTCTATATGAAGTCCCAATAGGCAGCCATAATTATAGAACAATGCTAAAATATTCTTAATTTCATATTTGTTTATGGCAATATTTGGCTGAATCCTGTTATGGACAATCACTGATTTACAACTTCAACTACATCACAAAATTGAGGGAAAAAAAAACAATTCTTCCCATTGGTCTTTGGAAGATCACCAATTATTGCAAATAACCAATTATGTAAAGCTCACCCCAAAGCTCCAAAAAATATTTATGGGGCTCATTTTTTGCATTCTTCACCAAATGAAGATTACGTAATCTTTAAATATTTCTTTTGGCTTAAAAAAGACTTTTAGTAGAATTTGGTAATAAATCATGTAGCAAAAGAAAGTTGTGAAATTATAATTGCAAAGCTTGCCATAAACATTTTGCAAAATGATTTTGAAGAATAAAAAGGTTACATTTGTAGAATTACAATTTTAAGTAAACAAAAGAGTTCAATGATATCATAACTTCACAATTTAACATAACCATTTTAAAGGCATTGTTAAAAAGCTAATAAATAACATTGGTTGCTAATGCAATGAAATTTCAAAATGATTCAAACATGAATTTGCAAGCAATATTACTAGGATATTTTTAATGCATGAAAGAAAATCAAAGGACAAAAGTTTTTACATGCAATATTAGGATATTTTACATGCACATGTGAAAGTTGACAAATGAAAGACAATACCTTTTTCAATGCACTTCACACACTTGATGCCTTTTGTAATGGAATAGGGATCACCTATAAGCATTTTCAAATCCATCAACATGAGCTAGTAATGTGCATCCTGTAAGTACTTACTTGCCATTGCAACTATATTCTATGTTTTACATATTTTTTAAGAATTGGCCCGTCCTTTTGACCCTCTACACGAAAAAAAGAAGGAAAAGGAAGCAAAGCCAAAAAGGATGTTAACGATCCTGATGCCATTAGGGAGGCAACAAAATTCAAATGTGGGGACAAACCTGGAAGGTAAGCTAGATGGAACCTAGGTTGAACATTTGCAAAGTCGAATAGATAACCCCACAAAAACCAATTGGGAAGCAAAATGATCAAAGGTGAAGGAAACAACTTGGGTAAGGTTGAGAATATGGGTGTCATCGGCTAAGAGAAAAAAAGATAAGAAAAGAAAACCCAAAAAAACAACGCAAAGCGCATAAATAAATTAGGGCAAAAAGAGGCCTTGCAAGTAGGTCGCCTTAGTAGGTGCCCATAAAAAAAATAATGATATACAAAGCCCCTAAAGAAGAATGATGACTAAAATACAAAAGAATTCAAAGGCCATAAAAAGAACAAACAAAGGGAAAAAGTTGTGACGACTAGTCCCCCATTGTTTGAAACTTTTGAAAAATGGCCTTGCATGAAATGGTGTTGAAAGTGTTCAGAATGTCTATTTGGAATACCACTTAATCAAGATGGGCATCCAAAGTGATATGAATACCAAAGACCATGGTCTCATAACCTCCTCTAACTTCCAACCTAAATTAATATGGTGATAAATGAAAGACAAATGCATCATGAAATTATAGGCATAAAACCCTATTCACTAGCTGATAGAATGCCTTTCCCATTGCAATTAAACGGATGATACTAAAAGGTTTAGCCAAACCCCAAAACCTATTAGCCCCAAGAACTCAAACCATAGACCTAAAGATGTGGCTGGTGATCACATGGGAACATAATTAATGGACCTGAATGAAGCCACTTGTTGAATCCTTAGGGTCAAAGGAATCTAAGATGCTTGAAGACCATGCCAGAAAGACCACTAGCCAACAAGTGTCACATGCACCAAAAAATTGACCTAAAAGAGTTCACGAAAAGTTTAAGGTCTAAATTAAATTGAAAGTCTAACAAGGAATTCAAATAGGGCAAGTTTGTGTCCAATGAGTGCAAAGCTAACAATGCACTAACCGTCTTTAAGGATGCCAAAGTTGGGGCAAGAGGGACAAAAGCCCTGGTAGCATGTGCAAATTCCCCAAGGTTAAATTTTGTCCCAATCGACACTATAGGGGGGTGCCATAGGGGTAGAATCAAAATCAGGCAAAACTAAATACATGCCCATAACTAAGGACAAGGTTGTCACTCACACATGTGTTTGCAAAAGGTGTTATGTTTAAAGTTCTTCCTAATCACTAGAAAAGAATTGTCAGAGGTGTGCCCTAATCTCTCTATGTTTGGCTAATCCCCCATGAGGGGGAATAAAAGGACATCACTAAAGGAACAATTAGAATAAGTGTTAGGCTATCACATCAAACAAGTCATGGGCTAGAGGGTCAAAAGGAAGGTGGAACACAAATTGCACCTCCTACTAAAGAACAAAAGGGATGTTTGAATATAAACAATTAAGAATGGCTCAAATGGAAAGCATTCAAAGGATCTAACGCCAAAATTTAAACCCAAACCATTAGGGCAAAGGGGGAGCCAAAGAGGAAACATAAAAACCTAGAAAACCACTTAGAGGGGGAGCCTAATAAACTAAAAATGTTTTTGATGTCGAGCCATGCCATGTTGGGAAAGTAAGGCTCCACAATCAGTACATGGAACATTGCAAAAAGCCACACCCCTACCCCAAAAGATAATGATACACCACAAGGGCCACGAAATGCTCAAAAAATCAAATTGAAACAAAAACCTAGAGGAGGCCCAAGAGCTAAAGAAGGAAGGGCCTCCATTGTGTCAAAAGAGAATGGAGAATAATGAAAAAACAAAACAAAAAAAAACCAAAAGAAAGAAGGAAAGAAATTGAAAAATAACAAATTGGAAAAAAATAAAAATTAAAAAAAAAACACCCTAGATTGTCAGGCTTCTCACACCCACCAACCCTTCTGCTCCTACCATCACTAGGGCATGTCCTTGACACCTTAACACACTTGCTACCATTGCTAGAACCTAAACTACCACCTTTTCTACCCCTTTTGCGTTGTCCCTGCCACCTATTCCATGTCTTTTTAAGAAGTGACCCCATCATCGCCTCTTCTCTCTCACATTCTCTTTGGAAATGGATAAAATTAATTTTCCTAGGTAAAGTTAAAGAAAGGAATGAAGGCAAAGAGGGCAATGGAAAATAAAGCTAATGGTTCCATTAAGATTTTTCTTCAAAAGTCAGAGGTGGACCAAATAAAAACAAAGTTTTAATGAGGTTTTACATTATAAGATGTATTAGCCCCTTTGCCACCCTTTCCAATTTGGATAAGTGCTTGTAGTGTGCTAACTATCAATGATGGGGACACAATTATCCTATAGACACAATGCACAGGTCCATGCCATCAACATTGGAGGCCAAGTCCTATCAAACCATGTATGTTTTGGCGAACAACATTTGTGTTTTAGTTATTGAAGAACACAAGTGACAACAAGTGATAGCAGTAAAAGGATGATTTTTGAACAAGAATGTGTTTCATGTCCAAATGGTCGAACTCCAATCCTTGCAAGACTTGAAAATATATTGGAACTACATTATGGGGTGTTCAATATAGTTGTTTTGTTGTGCAGTTGGGTAAAAACAAATTACAATGGAATAACACAATAATCGATTAAAATGAATATGGTTTCACATTCATAAACTTCGCTTCCTTTATTGTCATTTTGGACCATTCCTTTGTTTCCCACTACGTGAATTTCTAACAAAAAAGGGTGAAAGGTAGTATCATGAAAAGGTCCTTGTGGAAGATGAGTGACTAACAAAAATCAAATTGATTGTACAAATTTTGATTTCTTCAAGGCTGAAATGTTGATGAATAGCTAGGTTGACAAACTCCTATTTCTATTTTGGAATTAATTCAAACCCTTTTTATTATAGGAGTTTGTATCATAATTATTACAACTCTAGTTGTTGATGGCCCTAGTGGCAGGGAAGAAGATGGGTGTGAAAATATAGAGGATTGATTTGCAAGAAGTTTAAATAATTCAAGTTCATGTTAATTGTCTATGGCATTTATGAGTTTGGTTAATTCATTTTGCAATTACAAGTCCTTTTTAAAAATTAGATTTTATTGGCAAGCCTTATGTTTTATGACGAATATTACAAGTTTATAATTAATTACGGTCAATTTTGTTCAATAAAAGTATTGTAGGGTGGTTACAAGCTATAATGTAAACACAAATGTGTCACAATTTGACAATTTTCATTTCAACTCATTTGTACGTATTTCTTTAGATAGGTGGAGAAGATTTTATGATGGAAATGTGCAATTAAAGGTGAATAACATCCTAAACTCTCATTATGTTGTGAAATTGCTACACATATGAGCAATTTAATTTGCAATCAAAGAACATTTTTGGATTATAGTTGTTAATTGCAACTTTACAATGTAACCAAAGAACTAAAAAAATTACTTTCAATGGGAATTTGTACATGTTTTTTTCATATGCAAAAAAGAAGAAGATAAAGAACAATATTTTCCATTAAAACTTTGAATTTGTTTTAAAATTTTAAAGTTTAAATTAAATGACATGTAAATATTTGGTATTACATTTGTTAAGACAATGTTGACCATTATGACCTTTTTAGATTGTAAAATGTCCTTCCATTGAAGATGGAGTTGGGTTAAGTCTTATTTTTATCATTCTACAAGAATAAAATAAAAAATTCAAATTACTAACTATTTTTATTTTAATTTTTTCACTCTTGTCAAACAAGATGTTTTCAACAATCTTTATAAAATTATTTTGGTATATTTACATAAAAGAATGATTATGAATCAATTTCATATTCCTAGTTTGTGTAATTTTTTTATATCACTAAAGCATAAATTAACTAAATATGATTTTTATAATAATTCACAATTATTGAAATTTATGTTTTACTACTTTTCCTACTGTATGTGCTCCCAATTTTGACTCCATCTCTCTACATTGTACCATGCAAATGCTTTGTAGTATATTTTTGTGCCCTTTTTTCATTTTGAAATTAAATTGACCATGTGTATCTTGTGATTCCTTGAACCTCTATAGACATATGTGCCTTGAAATAGGTTAATAGAGATGTTGATTTGTTTTCTATGCAAATGCAGTCTAAATATTAAGATTAGATTGATGACAACATGCCATTTGCAATTGGAATATTTTCCTTATGTGGTTTGTGTTATTATAAAACACTATTTGAATTAATGCTTATTCAAGTCAAGTTGTTACAAATATGATCATCACATTGTACATCTATCATAGATTTAAAGAAATATTTGCTTCAATGAAATAGTTTCAAAAATAATCAAAAGAAAAGTTTTTACACATTACAAGACATATGAACTGACACTTTAATCATATATAACATCTAAACTAACACTTTAATCACATATAACATTGTGTCCATGTTGCATGTTGAAGGACCTATGTTGATGATATTACACAATCATAGAAGCCAAGTAAGCAACCCACCAACCATGTGTACATGGCAGCGTCTACTATGACTAGAGGGGAAGTTGTAATTAGTCATAATGGACACCACTACTTTTCATGTTAGTCAAATTGGACAAGGCCGATCGTTTAAGATGACTAAATTTGAATGTGTAGTCATTATAGTCACAATATCACTATTGTAAAAGCCATGGGTTTTATCCTAAGGTATTAGGGCAATATTCATTAAAAAGGCAGGAGAGGGATTCCTCACCTAACCTTACCTTACAAAACTTGGTTTTACCATCTCCAAGAAGGATGAATGAACACCTAAGAGGATGGAAGCCCTTTTCGATAGGTAGGTGTTGGTAATAAAGAGGCATCATAAGGGAGGGTTGTACCTATTTGTGGAGGACAATGATAGCTCTTCTCCTCACACTAGATAGTCACACTGCTCCCTTGAAAAGAGAACATTAGAGAGAGAACTTCGTATGTTCTCATTTCACCTTGTAGGTTTAGGAACATCAGGCTATAAGTGTGGGAAAAGGGAATACTGGAAGGAACCAATTTGTAGGTGCAAGCTTTTTTTCCCTTGTGATACATGGACAAAATGCAAAATTAAAAAAGGAAGAAAAAGGGAGTGATTTTGGAGGTTTTCAATCATTAGAACTACGATGAGGAATGTAACAATTGCCGAAGTTAAATTTGTGGTTTTCATTGTGTAGCCAAATATACAGAAGGCTGGTTAAAGATTTGTTTGTTGTTTTTTGTTCATAGCCTGATTTGACTACATCCTTTTAAAAATGATTGCCACTATTTCAAAAGCTTTGAATGAATGGTCACCACTTTAGCTACAAACAAAAATTCCTGAAAAAAATCATTGGTATAGATGGGCGTTACCTCTTTAGGGTTAACTAAAAGTGAACAAATATATTGTCAAAATTTTGATATTCAATGAATTCATTATCAACTGCAAGAGAAAAAACCCTGTTCAACACAACAGTTTCCAAATTTTCGTCCTTTCTGAAATATTTAACATTTTAACGTATTCTAATTTATACCATGGTCGATAATAGTATGGGTAAATGAATCCATGGTGAAATGATTGGGTGAAAACTAATGATTGTGAGGTAAAGTTGCAGTGACACTTGTTCCCAATTAACATTCTCATCAAGTATAAGTACCAATAAATTGAATTTCCAAATTTGAAGCCTTAATGCGTTAAGTGGTATAATATCTAACAGAAGGAAATACCGGTAAATGGTCATGGTACAAATATTAGTAGAGAGTCCAAAGGACAACAAGCCATTTGACCTAGGATTGAACCTTCTAGAACCCTAAAACATTAGTGCAGACCAGATTCATCTGCCTACCTGTAATTCTGCTAGCTCCTAGCCATAGGTCGAATAAACACCATGTATGCCTTCGGGCTGCCATGCACATTGATAAATTCCATGCTTACAATGAACTAAGGGCGTACAGAGAGTTTAAAGATTTTGCAGATCGGAAACATCATATGAGATTGTAACATTGTCAAAGCTTGAAGGAGCTGGCTACAAATACTGAACTTGCCATACAATATAATTTTTTTCCATTAATTATATGAATATGCTGTTGTTCTGTAGTGAGTGTGTGTTGAATTCACAATGAGTGAATCCCTCTCACTCAGAAAACTATATAACATAATTTTTTTACTTTAATTACATGAATATGCTGTCATACAGTAGTAATGACAGACAGTGAGTATTCGCTGAATTCCCAATGCATCCCTCTCACTCCAGAAAACCAGCAACATTATTTGAACCTTCATCAACAGGTTCTGCTAAGATCTCAATCATTGCGTATAACTTGATTGGAATCTGCAGACACACATTTAGTTATGCACATACTACATGGTCAAGTATAACGCCTTCCTAATTACTACTTATGTCAATTTGAATAGAATTGAGAGATGACCCAAAAACAATGTTATCACAATTTCCATATCCAACAACATTTCAGCAAACAGGAAAGAGGAAAGGAAAAAGGAGGCCCAACCCTTCAAAACAGACAAGACTGACAAAAAGGGTTTGAATATATTTTCCAAAATACTTGCAAATTCTTCCAACTTGCAATTTAGCTCAACTTGCAGATGCCCCTCTATTAAGGTGAGAGAACTTCAGTATCAGCAAGCATGAAAAGGGGAAAACCTCATTTCAAAAAAAATAACAAGACAACCAAAAAATATTCACAACCAGTTTCAAGGACAGACATGTTCAGGAATCTTCAACAGCAGCATTAATGGTATTGACAACATGGTGTAAAACCCCACTAACTTCACCAGTGCTGTTCTCTCTTTTTTCCCCAATTTTGTGATGTCACACGAGTTGTCATCATTCAAAAGACAGCTTAGCAAATTTAGGCTAAAAACAAAATATCAAAATTAATAACATTGTTTTTCCCCAGTTTGAAAGAAAAAAAATCAAAACTTGCCAGCTGGCAAATATTCCCCAAGAACGAAAAAATATCTTCACCAGTTCCTGGCAAGGGGTGGAAGCTAGTGTCAAACATTAACCAACATACTGAGTTTCAGTCACATGGTTACCAAAATAACAATTGGAAAACCTTACCCACTATGCTGGTTAGCCGAAGAAAATGGGAAAGTGCAGGAGGCGACCCAAAACCAAGAAGGAAGAAAACAAAATGATGAACAGAAAGAGAAAAAAACAAGAAATCAAAAAACCCCAAGAGAGGAGCGTGATTACAAAGAAAAACAAGAGCTTTGAGAGCAAGATCTTTAGAGGCTACAGTGGACTGAGAAAAATTCCCCTGCTCAGGGACCATCAACAGTAGTATGTATGGTAGTGACTTAACTATCACAACTTCCCCACTGCCTTTGTGAGCTCCGTACAGTGGGTAAAGGCCAGTCACAAGCACCATCCTACAAACTGAGTTTCTGCTGCAATTCCAGAAGCAACAGGAAAACTCAGCCATACTACTGGCTAGCAACAGACCCCACATCAAAGACCAGACAAGGAAACAAAGAAAGACAGAAAGGGAAAAGAACAGGGAAAGACTAAGAACAAGTGGGCTTACAGGAAGCTCCCCACTTACATGACCCGAAGCAAAATCATTCTGAAAATGCCAAAAGCCAACAATCCAATCAGGAAATTTTCCTTAAGAACCAACCCTCTAGTTCTCTTTAGAAGAACTTTTAAAGGGTAGCCTTTATCCTTCAGAAATACAATAAGACTAACAATCTGGAAGACAAGAAGCTTCTTACAACTAAAAAGTCTCAAGAATCTGTAAAATTGACTATTGATAACCCCCAGCTTCCCAGTCATCAAGATATTGGAATGAACATGAGGTATTCTAATCATTTCAATACCTGCTTGCATGCTCTGGTTTAGAGCGCTTGTCAAGAATGTCACCCAACAAACCTTGAGGACTGTGACAGTTAGATCAAACAAAATTGCAAGAGAAGCCTTTAGATGTACAATTCAACTTGCAAGAGGTTTTTGGGTGAATGCACCTACCAAAAGAGTCTTGGTTAAGGTACTTTAAGTTATCAAAATCTGGAAAATCAGGAACAAAAAGATCATCCACAAACCTAAGAACCGAGGACAAACTATGACACACAACAGGACATGTGTTACTCTTCAAGAGACACGTAATGAAATCAAACTCATAGGTGAAGAGATAGAAATTAGTGAAATAGACTGCAGAAATTGTAACATTCCATACATGATAGGCACAGCAACATGTATTAGGGTTTGGAACATTCATACTTTAGAATTAGGGTATTAGGGTTTGCTGGAGACTTCTTTTTAAACTGTTAAATGTGACACAGTCAACACAAGATCACTCAGAAAAAAAGCTCACAGCACAGAGGAAGAGATGAACCTGTGTTTATAGCTGCACCAGATCAAGCATTCAATTCATCGAGAGCCTTCACGAAATCACCCATAGTGATAAGGACGACCGCATTATGTAATGCCTCAACATTCTGGGCTTGCTTACATAACCTGGGGCGTTCACAAAAAAGCAAATGGGTTTAGCAAAACAGACAGCACCTCCATGTCTACAACAGTTATCTGTGATTTCTAATTCCTTGCTTCAAAGGCCATAGCAAAGGCCATCACTGCTCTAAAAGTTTCATCACCTGTAGAGAGCATTTCGTATTGCATTTTTCACGCACTGCTTCAACTGTTCATCTTCAAGGCTCCTTGAAGTTTGAACTGCAAAACCCCGAATGCTTAGTGCCAGCTGGATGAAAAAAAGAAAATTCACAAGTCCAGAGGCCTACACAAAGCATTTATGTACTACATGTTTCTTTTTGTTGTAAGGGATATGAGACAAAATGATGTAATATAGCCATTTGCCAAAAAGCAGAACAGTGTACCTAGTGACTCCAAAGTAACACCATCACTAAGAACCGACATGCCCATGGTGTCAGTTGTGAGGTCTTGCAGCATCCGTCTACGAGATTGCATAGCTTCCAGTCCTGTGCCCATAAAAAGATGATCTGGATTAAAAAACCCATAGCAATAACTCTGTTTAAGAAGAATGACAGAATGAGCTACCAACACTAGTGTTGCATCCTTCTCTTTTGGGAAGGTATACAAAATATCTTTCATAAGAACAGAGAAATCTCCATTCTCACAATGCAGAAGAACTCACAATGCAGAAGAAACGCAAGGCTAACACTTCCTCAGGAAGCCACTGAAAGAACCAAACAAGGCGAGACAAAAAACAAACAAAAAATGAAAAACACACACTGGTATGACTCACAGCTGTTCAGGGACCATCAACAGTAGTATGCATGATAGTGACTTAACTATCACAACTTCCTCACTGACTTCATCAGCTCTCTACAGTGGATAAAGGTCAGTCACAAGCACCACCATCCTACAAACTTGAGTTTCTGCTGCAACTCTAGAAGCAACAGAAAGACTCAGCCATTCTACTGGCTAGCAACAGACCCCAGAACAAAGACCAGACAAGAAAGAGAAAGGGAAAAGAACAGGGAAAGACTAAGAACAAGTGGGCTTACAGAAAGCTCCCCACTTACATGACCCGAAGCAAAATCATTCTGAAAATCCCAAAAGTGGAAATTCCAAACAGGAATTTTTCTTTAAGAACCAACCCTCTAGTTCTCTTTACAAGAACTTTTAAAGGGTAGTCTTTTGCCTTCAGAAAGACAATACGACTGACCATCTGGGAGACAAAAAACTTCTTACAACTACAAAGTCTCAAGAATCTGTAAAATTGACTATTGATAACCCCCAGCTTCGCAGTCATTGAGATATTGGAATGAACATGAGGCATTCTAATCATTTCAATACCTGCTTGCATACTCTGGTTGAGAGCATTTGTCAAAAATGTCACAGCACAAACCTTGAGAATTAACAATCATTCTACGTTCACTAGAATTAACTTTATCTCACAGTTAGATCTGAAAAAATCTGAAGGAATGGAAACCCTCTTTGGCAATGGCAGCATATAGTGGCTTAAAATCAAAAGACAAACTTGCAAGCTTAGACAATCTTTAAGGTTCTCTTATATGCTCTCGGAATCTCTCAAAGGCAGACTTACATCTTTGATCAACATGTAGCATTCTATTATTATTGACACTGTAAATACCATAAATTACCCCCTTATCTGAAAATGGACAGCTAACCCTAAACCTTTTTAACCGAGCCCCATTTTATGTTTCCATTTCCAAATGTATGTAGTTTATTTAAGTTACACCAAGCCAAAGAAACAAAGAAAGACAGAAATGGAAAAGAGCAGGGAAAAACAGAGAACAATATAAAAGATTAAGTATACAAAAGTATTATCACTGGAACAGGGGCAAATGGATAGCACTTCTCCCTGCAGGAGCATCAGACTATCAGCATTCACATGTCCAGTGGAACTACCATAGCATTCTGCCATTGATTTCATCAGTTCCCAGTCCTGGGTAGGGTACAGGATAGTGTCAAACATCAACCTTTGTACTGAGTTTCTGTCATGACACCACCAGCACCAAAGGGAAGTCTCAGCAATAATAAGGCTAACTCAACAAAACCCTAAAGAGAAGAAGACCAAGGAAATGAGGAAGGAAGAATAACAAAAGAAGAGAAAGAGAAAGAAAAGCAAAACCAAACAAGAAAAGGGGAAGGGAATAAAACAAAGAAAGAGCAGAAGAAAGGAAAAAGGCAGAGGAAAAGAAAAAGAAAGCAAGAGAGGAGGAACGTGGAGGAGAGTGACAAGAGGGAGAGGCAAGAGGGAGAGCTTCAAAAGAGGACATTGCATGAGCAGAAGTATGATAATTCTTGTGTAGCAAGAAATCCCCACTCACAATTAAAGTTAACCAGAACCAGGTGGAAAAACCTTTCCTTGTCAAAGAAAAACTCCTGACAAGGACTAAAGGACAGGGAAGAAGAAATACACAGAAGGGAAGTACAAGTTTGAAATGAACTATAAAACTAGCAGTATGGTCTCTCACTCAATTGAGAACCTTCAGAGGGCAGCCTTTATTCTTTGGAAGGACAATAAGATTGACCATCTTGCAACAAGAAAAGATTTAGAACTGCAAGAAATTACAAAGCGTGCACCTTGCCAATGAGTGATTGTTCCTCAGATCCAGTTCTGTGGCCTTATACCTGGTAAGTAGAAATGCTAAAAAAGGAGATTGTGTAATCAATCCAAACTAGATCAACCAATCTAGGTTTGTAGGAGTAACAAAACAGGGAGGAAAGACATGAAAAGAAAGAGCAACTCAAAAAAGATGAAGAGAAAGAGCAACTAGAAGAGCTGAGTCTCTTCCAGTCCAGCCCCTGCAAACCAACAATCGCAGTAAAGGTTTTCTGCCTTCACCAGGATTTTTGGGTCTTTTTTTAAAAAAATAATTTTTTCTTGCTTTTAATTGATTTTTCCTGTTGTTTTCCTGGTTTTTTTGATACTGTTTTTCTGGCATTTCAATTTTTTCTGAATTTTTTTTCTTTTCTCGTTTCCCTGTTTTATTTCTCCCCCAGTAATTTTAAAAATTCTGGTTTTATATTTCTTTTCTTATTTTCTATACCTTTTAAAAATTTATCCAATCTAGTCAACCAATCATAGATTTAGGGTTTTCCTTAACCCTAACTTGAAACACTGTATCTTAAACCCTAGGTGACAAATGTTCAGTCCCATTCAGGGACTTTGATGACACCAGAGTCCAGACATCGCTACTCCTGTTCTTCTCCAGGTGTGGCCATGGTGGAGCAGTGTCAGTTGCCACACTGCTTTTCTTGGGAAGGAAGACAATAACCCTTTCACCTCCTTGTTTGAGTCATATTCAGTCCCGTTCAGGGACTTTGATGACACCTAGTATCACCCTAACCATATTGCCTTGGGGCACAGAGTCTTCACAAGATGGCCATCATCAACCATCAATCTGTTCTCAATAACTTCCAGTAATGAAGTTGAGGAATATGTCAGTGGCCAAACAAGGTAGCCTATTCAGTCTCCAAGGATTAGGATCACTGATGTCACCATAAGCCCAGAAAACAAAAAGAGACTTGGAAGTAGCAAGCTGCTCACCTTACAGAAGCCACAATCACCCCTCACAACATTGAATTAATGTGATGATGGCTCGCATTTCCAACATGACGTCTCTCGTGTAAGTAAATATCACACAAGAGAAACAATCTCCTACTGTGCAGCTACAGAAGCGCCAACTGTAGCAAGGAGGTGCTGCTTTAATTAATCCAAGAGTTGCATCCATAACGGATATGGATCACCCATATGATCACCAAACAGCTGCAAAGGACAAACATAAACTTAGTCAGCAAAATCAGATACCAGCAGCAGATGGACCCCAGGACAATCAACTTTACATGGAATGTTGAATTAATGGAAGACTAGGATAAATATTTCTGTGCAACCATGGCCAAGTCTGGGAGCATTGTTGTTACCTGATGGAAATGATGCTTCAACTGACTACATCCTAGAACAGTTGACAATCTCAACTTCTTTCAGACCATTCCTCACGCACCATCTCATGCATCTCCACTATTTGCCAGGAAGTGTAGGCCATTGTAACTCATAACAGAACCAATACTGCATCTTTGGCACCTGCTGGCATAAAGGTCACAAATCACATCTGTCAGTCCCAAAGGATTCCTGACAATAGCATTTATTTCATTAAAGAATCATATCCACAAGGACAAGAAAAAACAGACCGACAAAAAGGGAAAGAAAAACTAAAGGAGAACACGGAAAGAATATGAATGAGGAGAACTCTACATACAAAGAGAACTACTCTTTCAGATTTCCTAAGAAGTGCACAAATCTATGAGACTTGAGCTACTAAATGTAGCTTTTCTATTCTTGTAACAGCAGCCAGATTGCATCCAAGAGCATTGAGTGCTATGTCTGAAGATTCAATGCAGCAACCATTGACTCAAGCTGCTAACCAAAAGCATTTTAAAGTACTATTGACACAGTTAAGTGATAATATGCTGAATCTGACACTCACCTAATTGCTACTTAGGATTCACCCAATTACAATCAAACAAAACATAGTAACTGCAACAACTAAAATGATCATGAGTGCCAAGAACCTCCATACTTTGGAGTCTACTGGATGGAACTCACAAGACGAAATGCCAAGAAGGTTATGGAGTTTTCAGTCCCAATAACAAGAGTACAGAGCAGCAAACGGTGGGAGGAAGAGTTGAGAAACACCAAGAACAATAGAACAAAAATGCAGTGTGAGAAATGCAACAGTCTCTTGCATGTTGAACGACCATCAACAGCAACACATGTGGTGTTGACAAACCCAAATGACATCCCCAATGACTTCTTCATCATGTCCCAGCAGCAGTTGTAGGCCAATATGAATCATCAGCCCAGGTACTGAGTTGACATGACAAACCTGGAAGTGATAGGTAGACTCAGCTATGCTGCTGGTAGCTCCAAAACTCAAAGACAGCAGAAATTCAGAATTAGAAAAAGCAAAAGAAGGGAAGGGAGCACAGGTGACTTTGACAAGCCCCAAAAACAAATCCATGAGAGAACACTTCAGAGCCCAAACCCACAAGTAAGCTCATTAGCAATTGCAGACCAATTCACCATCTCATGATCCATATTCATGCCTGACTAAAAATTTCAGTGTATGTCAAACTGGAGCCAAGTCAAGGGATCCGAGCAGCTGCATGGAACTCTCAGACTTCTGAAATACTAAAGAAAAGAAAGCAGGTGAAAATTTAAGCTCCCCAAAATAAATGGAGCAAGTAATCACCATGAGTGCCTGAGGAGTGTACTGTATTCATTTACCAACAAAGTCTCCAATCTATCAGAGACTGGTATAGCGCAGATCTGCAAAGAATACAAAACGTGTAAATGTCAGGTGGAGGTGACCAAGTCAGTTCACTGGATCTCAATTAAGAAAACTTCTTCAAGGCAGTGCCTCAGATGCATCCTCCGACAAAAATTCCCAACTGTTCATTGGCCAAATGGAAGGTTAGTGGGAGGTTTGGGACAGTATCAGATAACTTGCAATGCAGCAGATAACAACCTATGAGAACAGCTACTGCAGATTGGCAGAGTTTGCTACCACCTGCTGCATTACCTATGCCTGGTAACTAAAATGCGAGACTAGGA
>Ga0209611_10008852_pt1 | contig 15510 bp, 21 predicted proteins | sample S1TSphgellanicum_3_FD_187693 | JGI IMG/M metagenome (GOLD analysis project Ga0209611, IMG submission 187693) | Host-associated microbial communities from peat moss isolated from Minnesota, USA - S1T2_Fc - Sphagnum magellanicum MG (SPAdes) (version 2) | ecosystem: Host-associated > Plants > Peat...
GGGGGGGCGGGCTCTACGGGGTATATAACACACCTGTGCATTATGCACGGGGCCCACACTAGTACATACGTAAAGAAGACCAGTGTGTTTTTTCTTTTCACCTCCTTTTATTAATAAAGAAAAAAATGGAGAAAAACTGAAAAAAACTATGCAAAATATGCAAAAGATAGAAGTACTGACTTTGGAAGGTTACAGTTTTCAATTACTGCGAAATTCAGGCCAGTGAGAATGTGTGTCCTGAAAATACAAAGGAAAAAATCAAGCGGGTTTTCACGTGAAAAATGTACTTACCAGTACAACAGTGGTTCCAGATTATTATGCCTTGGAAAGGACTGCAGAATCTGGGAATAAGCACGTTGGTTGGTCATTCATTCCGAGATTCCGGACTTGGTCGTCCATACAGAATGACATTCCGGGGCGGAATGTTCCTGCCCTAAACGCCGTCGTGACGAGTGGAACGTCATCCACTCGTGGACTGAGGCGCCGAGTTAGATCACCGTTGTGGCGCTCTGTGTCAGTCAGTGTTGGAAACAGAGGAAGACGTCCAAGTGAAGAGAGAGAGAGAGAGGAGGGAGAGGAAGACGAAGGGCGCCATGGCTACTGCGGAGCTTTGCGCGTTCTTGCCTTGTACTTCTGGTTCTTCTCCGCGCCTTGGAGTTGTTACTTCTTCTTCTTCTTCTTCTTCTTCTTTTTCGCCTCGGCACAAACTCAGGTTTGCTCTCATTCCTCTTTGTTTCTGTTAAATTTTCTCGGGGTTTTTGTTTTGTTTTGTTCCTCTTTCATCTTTAGTTTCTGGGACTACCTTTTTTTTTGGGGAGTTTGTCAAGACTGCTAAGTGAGAATTCTCTGGTATTCTAATTTATTTTTATTTTAAAAATTTTGTTACTATTATTATTTTCTGCCCGGGAAGGAAGGAAGCAAGCAAGCAAGGAAGGCGGGCGACGCTTATGATGTGCTTGTTGTCGTTTTTGACTTTATGCCCGCGTGTTTTCTTGAGATGATTTGACATGTTTGACTTCTCTGCTGAAGTAGGCCTTTCATATCGCGGTTTGTGTTTCCTCTTTGAGAGTGTTTTTTTTGTATATAAGCTATTACAGATGCGGAATTCGAGGTGTCTGTGTGTTCTGCTTGCTTGCAGCGTGGCAAGGCTTTTGTCTCTTTGTGAATTATCTTATTTGTAGATGTGCTGTAGGCAGTTTCTAATACTCCAGCTTAAGGGTAGGTAAATTTTGTGTCTTTATTTCTTTTTGTGGTGTATTCTGAGCTGATGATGATGCAGTCTCTGTCTGTTTGGGGTATGTTCCGCAATTGTTCACCAGAGGTCAATCTGAGCTGGGAGGAGGAGGGGAGTTTTACAGAAATGTTTTTTGATTATGCCATGTGCCACATTGTAATGAGAGATATGTAACTTGTGATGGCAGAAGTTTTGAATTTCGGGGGCATTTCCTGCCAGCATGTCTGTCACACAAGCAAGGTTCAATGCAAAGAACATGTAGTATTGGTGTTGCAAGAGCAGTTCAGGTTAGCACCAAGGGCTCAGCTGTTGACACTGAGGAGTGGAACAAGCAGGCACGTGAGACACGCCTGCAGCATCTTGAGGCACAGGCTCTGGAGACTATTGGGAAAACGGTTGACAGCTTTGAGAGGCCAGCTTTTCCTTGTGCCTTGATAGCAGGTGATGTGGTATGCATTCACTCATACCCCCTCCTCTGCTTCTGTCTTTCAGTTTGTACAGTGTGAGGTATGGTCTTTTACAGTGGAAATAAAAAACACTCATTGCAGGAACATATAGACACATATTGAAAAATGCATATGTTTGCAGATGTTAAATTTTCACCAGAACACAAGATCGTGCATCAAAACATGTTTGCAAACTGTTCTTTGGACAAACTGTTGTTATAAGGTCCAGTCTTTGTTCAAGCCTCAAGAGAAGTCAAATCTGGTGGCCACCAGATAGTACTGTCTTTTGACTACTAGTCATACTGCGTATTTTTGTTGAGTTAGTCGAGTTTCTTAGCCGTTGCTAATGACCCTCTGTGCATTCATGTTCGTTTTTGAACATGCTTGTGAGCAGAGGTGCAGGTCTCAGTATACACCTATTGATATTCTAGCACCATTTTGTCTTCTGTACAGGTGATTCTGGATCTGCTTCACAGAGCGGGCGTGTTGAAAAATGAAGCAGTCAAGATTGTGTTTGTCGACACGTTTCATCTCTTTCCAGAAACATATGTATTCCTTGCTGAAGTGGAGGTAGGCATTGCACTGTCATGAGCATGTAACTGTCGTGATTGTTTGTGCTGTGGAATTTTTTACTCATGAGGATGTTGACTTGCAGAAACGATATGGTTTCAAGGCTCATGTTTTCCATGCTGATGGTTTCAATAACAAGAAAGAGTATGAGGCGAAGCATGGTTCAGATCTATTCATCACTGTAAGTTGATTGGTCATCCCCATAATCTGGTATGGTGCCTCAGCCGAATTCTAATAGAAAGCTGTGCTGTGTAGCCCATGATCATGTCTCACAATACATTGCATGAGGGTGCAGGACATTGATGAGTATGACCGTATTTGCAAAGTGGAGCCATTCAATCGTGCTTTGGAGACTCTCAATGTAATGGATGTGTACCAACAACTTGCACCTTCGTTGAATTCAACAGTTGTTTATTGGTGCTAAGTACATATGGATGATTTTGATCTCACTGTGGCATTTGGGGTCAAGATTAGTATTATCTAGTTCCTTGTTAGTACATGTACATATGGTGCAATGTACCAATAGTCATTGAACCAGATATCCTTTCTGCAATGATGCAGGTGGATGCAATGATTAATGGTCGGAGACGAGACCATGGTGCTGAGAGGGCTCACCTTGAGGTATGCTTGTTAGAGCCTTCTTCATTGTATGCCTCTCAGGGGTCCTGCTATTGACCCTGAAAGTACTTTCTTCCAATACATATTTAGAGATGCAATGGTTTCTCAGAAGTTCATGCAGTTGCATTTGAAAATCAGAAAGGAGGTCACTTTATTTGTGTGCAGGTTGTGGAAGCAGGTGCCATGGCAAAAATCCAGCCTATAGCTTACTGGGAGTTCAGGTTTGTACTGACAACTTTCACTTTAGGCCTTTTGGTTGTGCCTCTGCCTTATTTTTCTTGTTTCATGTGCAGTGTGTATTCTGTCTGCAGATTAAATATCCCCATTTCCTATGTTGTATTTGTTTTCAGTTCCTTGCTCAATATACCTAAAGTTAATGCCTGCTCTTTTAGCCTAATCTTTTAATGTCCTATGTTTTCAGCTGAGACATCATTGATTTTCTGGGGTGGGTTCAGAGATGTGTGGGACTATCTACAAAAGTATTCGCTTCCCTATCATCCACTCCATGACCAGGGCTTTCCAAGCATTGGAGATGTGCAAACTACCCTGCCAGTTTCTCGAGATAAATGGTTTGAGTATGGAGGAGAAAGATCTGGCCGATTTCAGGTTTGTTTTATCCAGTACTTTCTCATTTTCAATTTGAGGAGTCTTGAGTGCTCTACAGGGCAAGAAACATACATGCCTATTGAATGGTTTGGAAATGCTTTGGAGCATGCCTTGAAGCTTGCAAGGTGGCAACATTGTGCAGGGTCTGAAGAATGCAGATGGAACCGACAAGACAGAATGTGGTATTCACATTGAATACAACATATGATCTCACAGAAGGCCCTCCTCAAAGTCATCTTTGGTATGTAAAGCTGTACAAAGTAAAGCTTATACCATATGCATGAGAAATGTTGTTCTGAAGTGTCCCTCCAACAAGTTTACATCCATTTTTCTGTAGTACTGCATCCACAGGTTGCACCATCTTTGCTATGAGGAGCTCTCATTTCTCACCTTATCTAAAGCTTGTTAATTGCACAGTTTGCTCTGCTACAGTGCTGCCAAAATGTTTGCACACATGCTCTGATCACTGCAGTCATTAGTTTTTACCAAAGTGCATTGGATACATGTTAGGGTTAATCTATTCAAATTTCTTAGTAACGTACTTGAAGTCAATGTGAGATCTGAGACCATTAGTCACACGCAGAGGTGCTTCTGTGGTCAGATCAACACGTATGTAGTTTGTGGTGAATTTGCAGTTGACTGGGGATGCAAATTCACAGGTACTATTTGCAAATTCAGCAAAAGCTCAATTTAAGGAACTTGAATTGTGAGTGCCTCATTGTTTATAGCCTTTTTCTACTGGAATAGGAAGTGGGTGTCCAATTCATCACTAGTACATGAAAGAGGTCACCTACCTATTGCCAACCCAACTCTAGGGAAGTCCATGGGTTGTGTCACACTGTCACTGATATGTGGGTATATAATTGTCAAACCATGGGAAACTGTTGAGTTTGTTGTGTTTGCCACCTTTGCAAAGGAGTTTTTGGCCTATTGAATCAATGCTTAGTTGGGAAATGAAGAGTTTTTCTCCTTGGTGATACTGTCCAGAAGGAATTTTTGCTTCTTTGTAGAATCTGGGGTTGAAATTTTGTATTGAATTGGGTAGATTGATGGAGGACTGGAGACTTAGCTGTACTTGGTATCTTTTATAAGTTCATTTTGCATTTATTTATTGACCACATTACACAAATTTATGATCTCTTGTGATTTTTGTTTGGGTAGAGCTATCACAAGTGGCTTGTTTGAACCAGTGTTGTGCCATGTGTGTATAGCATGCAGATCCATCATACTTCCAAAAAAAAGTCACATTTATAAGCTTGTGTGTAAATTTCTTTGATATACTTCCATGGGAGTACTATAAGGCCTGCACCTTTACACTAGAACTTGAAAGCTCATGACCATGAAAATAGAAAATCTATGACTGGAGAAAAATGTCATTTTAAGGTTTAAGCTCACTTGACACAAGGTTGAAGGAGGAAGATGTGAATGCATTAAAAATTAGTATTAAATGCATTATGAGTAATGTTGCATGGTCTAATGAACTCGTTGTCAAGTTCACCTATTTGAGATAGATATGTTGTTAAGTCCATTAGACCATGATTTCAAAAGCATCATGATTGATTAGATTTTGATGGTCCAAACTCCAGTTTTTTTTTAGGAATGGGTTGGACATTTGTTAAACCATAGATCCAAAAAGCCAATGATTGATGTACAAAGTTTTTGTCAAGATTTTTTCTCCAAATCTTTAAATACTTTTTTTTGAAACCAAAAAAAGGTTGTGGTTGATTGGATTTTTTTTACATAAAATTTTCTCAATCTTAGAAAATAAAAGTTTGTGGACATTGAAGTTTGTTAACCCATGGGCCCAAAAAATAGTTCTTTTACATTTTATTTTTCTCTTCTATGATTTTACTTGTTGAAATGAAAAAAAAAAAAGTGAAGAAAGAAGAAATGGAAGGAAAGTGATGAACGAAAAGAAAGGATGAAACCTTAAATCAATAGTAAAAAATAAAAATAAAACATCAAGTTTAAAAATGAAAAGTTACTTGTTTTGTCTTCATTATAAGATGTTGGTACTTAAATAAAATTTATTTTCATTTTACATTACATTTGACAAGCTAAGCCCACACATAAATGATTTCTAAATTTCCATGGTCCGATAGCTCATTGCCTAATGAAAGGCCCTTTATTGTTTAAGCAAACAGTTCAAATTTTAAACAAAAAATTGGTTACCAATTGGTTACCCATTGTTACCAATTTCATTGATTGGTTATTAACACTGAATCTGTTATGCATAAAAGGTCGGTTTCAACATACTCAACCTGATAACCGTCTAATATGAAGTAAACAAATCTTGTGCACTTCTCACAACTCTCCAATTCACACCTATCAAAAGGAGAAGCTGAAAGTGGAGCTAAAATTGGAGAAAGCAGGCAAATGGAAAGTGCGTACAGAGGCTTGTTCGAGGCTTCTAATGTTGAAATTGCTTTTAATGTTGAAATGGTCGGGACAAAACATGGAATGGTATGGGTCAATTTTTTGGCTTTCAACGGTGTAACACCCAACCCATAAGGGTATCGTCAGGCCTTTACAAAACATGTAGAGAGGCAAATAAGGTTTTGGGGTTTTCAAACTCTCATTTTCCCAGGGGCAGCAATGAACTCTGATGCTCAAAACAATGGAACACAAGATTTATTTCCAAATGTCAGATGTGTTCACCTGCAATTAGAACTTCTGTGGTTCAACTGGTAAAATTCACTTTCACAGGTTGTCTAATAAACAACGCATTTTGGCAAAGTCGCATCTCATCCAGAAAGTGCAGGATGCAGGATCCCACCAGTTTGAGCCTACACTTCTAGTACTACCACCTAGTTGTCTTCTTCTGTTCTAATCTCCCTCTTCAGTCTCCTCATCTTCCTCCTCCTCACCTTCTCCCTCCCCCTCCTCTTCCTCCTCTTCCTCCTCCTCCTCCTCCTCTGCTCCAATATCCACAGGTTGATGGAGATATTCTTGCGAGTTAGGGGGGCGGAGAAGACCCTTCCCTTTTGTCTCCCTAGGTCTAACATGCCGCTGAGCCAAAGGAATTTCATCCCTTCCACTGCCAGCCTCGTCCATTTCAAAATCCGAACTCAGTGGCCTAATTTTCTCCCTCTCTGCATCTTGTGCACCAGGGTTGGAGTTTGCATCAGCACCAGTGGTTCTTGACACAACATGCGGGCCAAAGCGAGAGAATGAGAGTTCAGGTCGGAAATTCCTGCAGAGATCTGCCCTGGGCAACTCTTGGATCAATCGACAAACCTCAGGATGGGAAAGTCCAAACATCTCAGTGCCACTCACTGTCACCTGCAACACCACCCACTACACAATCAACTCCAGACACATATGGTAACATCTCAACAAAGATTTCTGTGTCCTTCACTCCACCCATTGAAATGGACAGGGGAACATCTACAGTGATTCACAGTTGTATTGCTTCCAGTTTGAGATAAAAGCAACTATCATGTTGCATAGGATCCAGAGGCATACTCAAATTGTCCTCCCATCACTCGTGACTACATGACCTAGCCTTCCCTCATATGCACAGTATCATGAATCTACCCAAAGACACAGAAGGAACTAGAGACAGGCAGGAGCATAAATAAAGTGGCACAGGTTAGGGACCCAAATAACCTTCTCACGGTCAATGCCCCGCACTTTATTGACAGCTGCACATACAACCACCCAGGCACCTGAAGCTGAGTCTTTTTCAATGACCATTTCAGGGTTGTCAGCAGGCGTTACACGAAATAAGGGGCCAGGGCCACCACCATCAATTATAGTACATGTGTATAGTGTCCGTCCATTGCGATCAATTGTGCTGGCATGATCCCGCAGAGTGGTAAACCCTATAGGAAAAATATGTCTCTCTGTGTGGAAACCTGGTCGATCTGGCTCAACTGTCCCCTGGTTGTTCAGGTAGATGCAATATCAGCTGCGTATGCTTGCATGGGATAATTATGTACCCACATAAACTGATCTTCACACATACACTTTTCATCCTCAAGCACCACAAAAAATGCTTTGATACTAGAACCTGCAGCATTATTTCTTTCTAATGAATGTGCACTTGAGGTTCCAGATAAAGCAATAGCACATTGAAAACTCTATGCTCTGTGGATGGACATGTAAAGATAAACACAGCCCAAAGACTTTCCCAATGTTGCCATACAGCTCCTACAATCAAATTGAAGGAAAAGCCCAAAAAAAGCTTGGTCATGTGACTGTAAAATTGCAAAGCAGTAAATAGTAGATTGTTCTGGAGATTCTTTGCTTTCCAAAGCGGCTAATGAGACAACCTCTTCTGCAAAAAACCTTCATGAGAATACCAGTCCTACATGAATTGAGTTGTACTTACAAGATCCACAAGTGAGAGGCGATCTGTCAACACAAGAGGAAGGATTGGCCTGCTTTCTGCATCCCGGGGGACCTCAACAGCTCGAGCATATTTGAATCGCTTTGGCTCTTTCAGTTCCTTGGGCTCCTTCCCTTCAGGTGCTGGTCTCTTTCGCCGTGGTTGAATCACCTGGAGCAAGCTGGCCTGTCAGTATTTCTGGAAGACCTGCAGCAAACCTTGAAGATTGTCTCATCAGCCCAAAAGTGCGAATAAAACAACATACACACCTTGACTTTTCTAAGCTGACGCCGTAGGTTGTTCGCTATAAATTTGACCCTCTTCAGACATGCCTTGGGTGTAGGTTTAGGATAAGGAACTACTCCTCCGTCTGCACCCTGAACACCTGCACATCAGATGACCAGACAACACATGCCATTAAGCAATTTTCTCCATTAGGTCAAGACAAACCCAACACACAGGCAGGCAGACTGGCAGATGACAGCCTGAAATAGTGTCCTGAGAGGAAGGCAGGGGCCTTAAAATTACTGCAGGACAAAAAGCAGATTGTGCTATGGAAAAATAATCACCAATTGCATCAGGAAACCCCAGGCTAGTGTCCGCAAAAATGTCGTCCCAGAATCCAAACCCATGTTTCAGCACTCCCTGCCATGTGCAGCATGTAAACAGAATGATCAAACAGAGAAACCAAATGGTCAACTTCATAGATATGCCTGGTTCAGCATGAAACAGCCTAATGTATTGTGAAGAGGTCCACGGAACTTTTTCATCAGAAACAGAACTGCACTGTCAAAAAAAATCTGGATCTCCATACTATGACTCGTTGAATCCTAACTAGGAAGCAATAATATGAGAGCTACCAGATTACCAGTACTGGATATCTTTCAGCCATTACCTTGACAAGACCATCATCATGGAAACCAGCTTGCCACCATGAGGGCATATCATGACTGTGGTGCAGGGAAAGACCTAGCATACTCCATTCCTCATCCTCAATTGATTCAGGCACCTGCTGCAGTGTGTCAAGCAGCTCCAGCCTCTCTTTTAACCTCATCTGAATCATTTGGCAAATCCCCAACAGAGGGCTTTAGCAAATCCCCTGACAGTCAGCTTAATCTATGTGGACTCCTAGCATTCCTTGATTAACAAGTTAAGATTGCTAACAAATAATGGTGGCAAAACAACACAATATTGTAGTGGCATAGTGTTGCTGCAGCAAAGCCTGCAAATTCCATTCATCCAATACGTGTATGGTGGCAAAAAAAAGTAACCAGGTTCAGAGTTAAGATTCAGACCGCACTGCTGTCATTCAAGATTGGAGGTCCCACGGGTACTTGGGAAACAATGGTACTGAATGCCGACTGTTCAAGCACATTGGAATTTGGACTCTTGACAGTGACCTTCTTTGTCGAAGCATTCCTCTTTTTCTGTTCAAAGGAGGACCCATATAAAATTACTCTTCTTCTCTTTATCCCCTTCCAAATTGAGAAAGTGCAAACACTCATCCTTATTGGTGGGAAGAGAATGCAGAGGATACAAAGGAATTCTACAGATGGAGAGACCTAGAAGAATCATGCCTTCTGTTCACCTACTCACTAAAACAGAAACCATACCCAGATGTTTGCTCAGAAACCCACAGAAACAAGAAAGTGCAGAAATAATAATCCCATTTCATGCAAAGTAAAGAACTTGGCCAGATTTTGAACACTACAAAGAGCGGGTTTTATATAAAATAGAATTTCCCTCCCATCTCCTGGGAGGGAGTTCAGCTTCTTCATTAGGAATTATGCTCCTTCATTGGTGATAACACGCCTTCATCGGGCCTTCATTGAGCTGGCTTTATGCCATGCAACACCCTCAGGCTGCGCATCCCCGAAATATCAGGCCCTCAGCCTCTGGCCTTGGGGGCCTGTTATTTCAGGAATGCCCCAGCCCTCTGGCATTACCATACACTTTTGACATTACTGTTAAGAAACAATGTCAGTGTCCAAATGACTGTGTGATCAAGCTTAGAACTCACTCATCCAAGTCACTCTTTTCTAAGTAGATGCTCTAATGCACTACCTTGCCTTTCCACTATGGACAGAACACCATATTATTCCCCTAAACATAACTGACCAGTAAAACAGAAAAAAAGATATGGACAAAACCATCTCATACAGGTCCAAATTATCAAGGTGAAGTATGCTTTGCTTCACCTTTAAATTTGGTTTCTCTGCTGCCAACTCCAGCTGTGAATCAGGATGGTCAAGAATCTGTTTCATTTCCCTATATATGTCACGGTAGCATGCTTCCAGGCTTGCATCACTCCTCTTCTTCAATGACACTGTAGTTGATTTCTCAGTGAAGAATTGCCACCTTACTTTGGATCGCCCTTGTACCTACAAGACATGAATGAACCCTTAAGGTGAATAGCAATCACAATATTCACATAGCATCCTTCAAGAAATTCCCAATTCCATCAATACAAAAACCTTCACCAGATATAGCAAGTAAATATGTAAGGAAACTCCACAACAAAACTTCAAATGTAATACAAAAAGAATGAGTGTGGTTGTCTACTAGAAAGTGTTGTTCACGCACTGGGATTACTGACAAGATGTGAATACCAACCAAGCTTACAGACCTTGACATGGACTCCTCAAACTTCTGTAATCCTATACAGAGATCAAGGAATCTTCAGCATTATACAAGAGAATATTATGAATGGTATGGGTAATCCCAACCACTTACATACAAAGGCAGCATTTCAGCATGTTACATAGTGGCAAAACATTTACTTCAGATGTGAAACATACCAGTGGGAGGCCCCATCGCATCAGCAATCTGAGGAACTCCATTTTGTCCCTCTTGCTCCATTTCTGGGAACGTGCAATTTGTCCTGTATCAGCAGCCTTGGGTATTTTACCAACCTGCACATATCCCCTCAAATTCACCAGTTGAGCAGACAATACCAAGACTTTTAAGTTTTTCTCCGCTCTTCACAACCAGTATATAACTTCCTAGTAACATGACCCTAGTAAATATTACAACAGGATAAATGAAAGTCAAGAACATGATGGCATAGCTGAATGCCACAGACCTCATTTAAATGCCAAGAAAATCTAAAAATGATGCATAGTACCTGGTGACCAACACGCTGCACATGATCCACCAAACGCTTAAGCCTGCGTGTTAAAGTGTTGGCTTCTGGCCAGTCAGGTTTTTCTCTGCATCCATTTAGGAAACAAAAAAAACATGAAACAGCAGCATGACTTCAAGCAAGCTCGCGTTATGCTGGATTGATCATACCAAACAAAAGGACAGAGACTACAATGTCACATGAACTAAGGCACAAAGATTGCCTTGCAGGGTTGATCTCAAAGTAACTGTGTAGCCTTCAAAAGCCCAAATCCAGATCAAGTGTCAAAGTCAATCCCTGCCTTGGCCTCTAGATACCCCTGGGACAAGACAAAAAAAAAGCACAGGGAAGAAGAGCTGAACCTGCTTATAAGCTGCAAATCTGTGTCTTCATCAGTGCCTGCATCAGCCTAGAAGCAAGAATTCCTGCTGTCAGCTTGGAACAACTATTGTCTATTGACAAAAGCAGTACCTCCTTTCCTACTTCAACATATGAACAACAGATGCTTGCAAATTTTCATACAAATGACAACACAGTTCTTCAACAAACCTTACCTATGTCCAGTGGCACATCACAGGACTCCAGTTTGTCTAATTCTGCTCTGTACACAGATACCTACAGACTAGCAATAAAATGTAAGAATACTGCCTCACCTGTTCAACAGCTGGTCTGAAAGCTGGCTTAAAGGCCTCAGCAAACTGCTCATCACTACGCAGGGCATCATAGTTGCCAAACCCATGTTTATATACTCCAGACAGCAAAGCAAGGTCAGCATCCCTCCCCCACCAGGGTGTAGGAATACTGGCATCCCTCAAAAGATCAATGGCTCTGTATGCAGCATCCCGAGTTTCCTTGTTGGCACAAATCCGTACCACATCTGCAAGGTTGTCTAAGAGCTTCAGCCGCTTCAGCCAAACTGTTGCATTCTTTTCCATCTTATCAAACTCCCCTACTCGTTCACTTACTTCTGGACCTGCAAAATTAACAGGCCCTGCTAGATTAAAATTCCCAAGAATATACACAAAGACCAGAGGAATGATCAACTCCATCAAAAGAACAACCCTTTTCCATTCTCAAGGGTTCAATTCTGTAGTTGTTGCAAGCACCCACATCAGCATTGTACACACTACTTACCCATCTCAATTCCATGTTCCTTTGCATCCTGCAAACGGTTCTCGGCATATTGCTTCTCCTTGGGCTCAGCAAGTAGTGCACAGCATCGCACAAATTCCCAGGAGCTGTCAGCTATGTCTCCTAGCCCATGGCGTGAAAGCTTGCGCATGGACCGCATGGAGCTTCGAATCTTCTCTGATCGGCCCAACCCAAACATCATCAAACCCCTACGCACTGAGTCCCGTTCACTGGCTGTCCACCCCACCTGCCTGCGCAAGGGTATCTTGGCAGGGACCACTGGCAGGAGGGTTTCTTTTTCTTTTTTCACTGCACAATTGTACATGCAAAATCAGCTTTACTTCAGAGTTGTAGATTGAAGTCGCAGTGCAAAATGATTCTGAGAGGATCGTTTCAGAGCCACTGAAAGATGGGTTATTGAGAAAGGAGACATGGCAAAATGTCAGGTATTCTGAACCTTCAGGAATAGAGGGGGCAGCCTTTGGCTTTGTTTTCAAAGGCTTGCGAGCATCAGAAGTCCCCACTTTCTGTTGAGGTTCTGGCTTGGGTACAGGTGGAACTGGTGGAGGCTGTTCAACATCTGCTGGTGCTTGGGAAGGAACTGAAATTCGTTTCACACCCTGAAGTTCTGGCTGTGATATCATAACACACAACCATCACAGAGCATTAGCTTATCTTCGAATCTCAAACATTATTATTGTGAAATCATGCTTCTTGCATCTCCCTTTAGGTAACCAACACTCTCTCAAGAATCTTGAAGAGGATCCCAATAAGACCAAAGGATCTTCACCTGTCGCCACTGTCGTTGAAGAGTCAGGAGTTGCCGGCAGTAGGATTGACACTCATTACGATAGAATGCTGCCAATTCCTTGATCATTGCTTTCCTCTTGTCACCAACTGCACAAGCCACACAAAACTTTGTAAATGGACAATTCAGCTTGAAGACCATTATGCCCACAGTCAGAAGAATACAGAAGGAAGAAAATTGAACTCCAAGAAACCATCAGATAACTCCACTCAAAGCAGCAATTTTCCATTCAAGAAATGGTAAGAGCTTGGAGAATTGGGATGAGAGAGAAACTTCACCTTTGGGCTGCTCGGTAGTAACATGAGGAGGATCTGCAGGTGGGGAAGAAGTGTGTAGTGTTCCTTGTCCTTGCTGTTCCCGAGGAATAATAGCCTTTCTCTTCAGGACACCTTTGATTCGAGGTTCCTGCTTCACAAGCTTGGATGGAACTATTGCAGCAACAGGATGCTCCCCATTGATTCCCTCACCTTCAAACTCAGCCCCTGAATTTTATCCAACAAAAAAGACGGGATCTTCATGTGCCCCATAATTTCCAACAAGAAAAAAAGATCAATACGCACGTGCCCCATGAATTCCACCAAGAAAAAAAAATGGATATGCATGTGCCCCATGATTTCCACCAAGGAAAAAAATGGATCCTGCATGTGCCCCATGAATTCCACCAAGAAAAAAAGATGGATCCTGCATGTGCCCCATGAATTCCAACAAGAAAACGTCCTCTGACCTACAACAAGTGAGAACAACATCACAAAGAGGGCTAGAAAATATTGGAGGTGGAACACCAGATTTGCTCGGCTCTGCAATTCGTACCTCTGACAAAAGACTGCAACTGCACAGGTCTGTTCACTTTCTTCTTTTTCAAGACACCAGCAACACGAAGAGGAGGAGCAGGCGGAGGAGGAAGAGGAAGAGGAGAAAGTGCTCTAAATGCGAAATCCTCCTCTGCCTCTTCCATTTCAGGTATCGCCTTCTTCTTCTTTTTCTTGAGGACACCGAAGCGCGGAGGGATGATTTGAGGAAGGGGAGGCGGAGGAAGCTCCCGTACTTGCTCCAATTCATGCATTTTCTTTTTCTTCTTCAACACGCCAGCAGCTTTTCCAGTGAACACTCGACCATCTCTTCCTTCCCCCATCTCCATTTTCTCTAAACCCTAAAATCCCACCACCCAAATCCTCCACCCTGCAACCTCAAACAACACAAAGAGTTGTGCAATTGTGTGTGCTTGTCGCGCGAGCATCATCATCATCACCGTCTCTTCTTCCCAGATTCCATAGTCTGCTGCAAACCCTATTTGCTCCCCGGGCGCGCGCGCGCGCACACGCACAGTGCAACTACTCTTCGCTTCCCGCACAAAGTGTTCATTCTATGCTGCGCCATTGTGAATGCAACGAAGGAGGGCAAGGAAAACCCTAATTGTGTCTCGGAAGCTCCACATCAAGCTTGCTCGGTAATCGCAAATCCATTACCCAGATATTGTTGCAACTCTTGAAATGCTCATGTTGTTTGCAAGTTCACCATTCTCATTCATGATTTTCCAGAGGTACTATTTTAGGGTTGCAACACAATCAGAAATGTTTATATTCTCCTCCTCCCGATTCTCCATACTAGGTTGCAAAGACAAATCAATACCTTCTTCAATGCTTTTGGCAAGGTTTTGGCTCTCATGTCCCATCTCCCGAACAATTTATTCCATGCTGTTGTCAACCAGGGAATTTGTGTTTTGTGCAAAGGAGATTGATCTTTGAAGGGAGGTGTAAAACAAAAAATGTAAAGTTTCTCAAGACTTTTGCAGGATGAGGATGACTAGCAAGGTGAGGATGATGAATAGTACTGTCAAATTGCACTCTTGAATGTGCTTGTCATCATCTTCTGGTTTTCTTCTTCCATGTTTCAGTGTCGGAAAAGCAAGGTGTTTTAATCACACAGTAATCACAGTCTTGTGCAGGAGATGCAAAAGCCATGACTCCACCACCACTATACTACAAAAGAAACATGTGGGATTCAGAAAAAAGGACCTCCTTGGCCTTCTTCTTGAGACATTCATGGGTAACTAAACATTTATTATTATCCTGATCTGATCAAAGAACACGCATTGTAGAATCCCAAGCATCACTGTGATGTGAAATCTAAATCTGAAGCCTGCTTTGCATTTGATCCAAGATGGTTGCAGTAGGAGGATACAATGGTGACTCCGTTGCACATCAGAACTAGAGGGCAACTGGAGACATGATCATGCCCAACTTGCATGGATCACTCTTGTCACCCCTAAATTCTGTGCAGCACAGTTTTGCACATATCTTGATTCACAGATGCCTTTCTACATTGCAATACTATCCTTGACTTCTTATTATGATGACACAGGCCTACATAATAGGTATCCGAAAATGTACTGACTCACTCAATTCACACACCCACAGATTTTTTATCATTCCTATTTTGGCCCTCTTCTACATCGCTGACTTGTATTACACACAAGTGCAAAATTGCTCAAAACAGAAATGCTATCAAAAAGCCACCAAATTCACAATGATAATCATGATGTAGTAGAAGTTGATGGTGATGTAGACAAGCGCTCACGACGTGCTTTTTCTGCTCTATCCATGTAGTCTGCATGTGAGTCATGTTTTGCATCTGCATGTCATTCAG
>Ga0209611_10008853_pt1 | contig 15506 bp, 15 predicted proteins | sample S1TSphgellanicum_3_FD_187693 | JGI IMG/M metagenome (GOLD analysis project Ga0209611, IMG submission 187693) | Host-associated microbial communities from peat moss isolated from Minnesota, USA - S1T2_Fc - Sphagnum magellanicum MG (SPAdes) (version 2) | ecosystem: Host-associated > Plants > Peat...
GAATAAGAGTAAAATATATTGCTTCAGTATTGAGGAAGCGCTTGTTTTGGGGGATTGGCGATGACTTCGCCGTTGCTCCAAAAGAGCGTTGTTCCAAGGGGCGTGTGTAGCCATCGCCTGAGAAATCAACCACAGGGCGATGAAAAAGCTGTAAGCTGTTTTTGAGCGTTTTTTTGATCGAATTAACTATGGCGACTATCAACAACAACTACCTGAAGCTGAAAGCTGGTTATCTATTTCCGGAAATTGGGCGACGTGTGAATGCTTTTGCTCAAGCTCACCCTGATGCTCAGATTATCCGTTTGGGAATTGGCGATGTGACTGAACCTCTACCAGAAGCCTGTCGCACAGCTATGATTCAAGCTGTGGAGGAAATGGGCGATCGCTCCACTTTTAGAGGTTACGGACCAGAACAAGGTTACCCTTGGTTACGGGAGAAAATCGCCAGCCATGATTTCCAGTCTCGGGGAGCAGCGATCGCGGCTGATGAAATATTTGTTTCCGATGGTTCCAAATGCGATACAGGTAATATTCTAGAAATCTTTGGTCATGACAACACTATTGCCGTAACTGACCCTGTTTATCCCGTGTATGTAGATACTAACGTTATGGCGGGAAATACTGGAGCAGCGAATGAAAAAGGCGAATTTGCCGGGTTAGTCTATTTACCAGTCACTGCGGAAAATAACTTCACAGCCGAAATTCCTACGCAGAAAGTCGATTTAATCTATCTTTGTTTTCCCAATAATCCTACTGGAGCTACTGCGACTAAAGAACATCTCCAAGCTTGGGTAAATTATGCTCAAGCCCATGAGTCGATTATTTTTTTTGACGCTGCTTACGCTGCTTATATTACTGACCCAAGTATTCCCCAATCTATTTATGAGATTCCAGGTGCGAGAAATTGTGCGATCGAATTTCGCTCCTTTTCTAAAAATGCTGGTTTTACGGGAACTCGTTGCGCTTTTACCGTTATACCCAAAACCTTAACAGCAAAAGCATCTGATGGCTCCAATGTGGAATTATGGAAACTTTGGCATCGTCGCCATTCAACTAAATTTAATGGTGTTTCTTATATAGTTCAAAAAGGCGCTGAAGCAGTTTACTCTCCAGAAGGAAAAGCGCAGATTCAAGCTTTAGTCGGATTTTATTTAGAAAATGCCAAAATCATCCGTGAGGAGTTGATCGCTGGGGGTTTATCTGTTTATGGAGGTATTAACGCTCCTTACGTTTGGGTTAAAACCCCAAATAACTTGTCTAGTTGGGAATTTTTCGATAAACTTCTCCAAACTGTTAACGTAGTTGGAACACCTGGTTCTGGTTTTGGTGCTGCTGGTGAGGGTTACTTCCGCATTTCCGCGTTTAATAGCCGGGAAAACGTACTAGAAGCCATGAAGCGAATTAGGGAAAAGTTTCAATTTTAAGTTCTTGGTCTGTAGTGGCGCTTTAGCGAAAAATTTCTCAGTCATTAAAGTGTAACTACAACCATAGTACGCTATAATCAAAGTAGTTTAAGTACAATTAGCAATGGTCTTACTCTCAGACTTATCTGAATTGTTAAAGTTGACAGATCCTGAAGAAAAATTCTCAATTAGCCATGCTAGTTGGGAAAATTATGAAACTTTACTCCATAAGTTAGGGGATAGCCCTTGGTATCGAGTTAGTTATTTAGATGGAGTTATAGAGCTATTGTCACCTAGTTGTCGTCATGAACGCAGTAAAAAAAATATTAGTTTTTTATTAGAGTGCTATTTGCAGGAAAAGCAAATACCCTATTATCCTCTTGGTTCTACAACATTTAGACAGGAAGCGAAAAGTGGTGGGTTAGAACCAGATGAATCTTATTGTATCCACACCGAAAAAGATTTTCCAGATCTGGCGATCGAAGTAGTTGTTACTAGTGGCGGAATCAATAAGTTAGAGATTTACCGCCGACTCAGTGTCAAAGAAGTCTGGTTTTTCAAAAATAGCCAATTTGAAGTACATCGCTTACTTTATGGAAATTATGTCCAGATTACTGGTAGTCAATTACTACCCTATTTAGATTTAACAGTACTAGCACAATACGCAATAGCAGATGAACCATTAAAAGCAGTACGGGAATTTCGCGAGAAAATTAGAGGGATGGATGGTTAATCGGTTAAAACATAGCAGGAACCGCTTTTACCAAATAGTCGGAATTATAGTTTAGGTTTTATTGGGCTACAATACATAGTTATATTTTTTTACACAAATTTATATTTTTTCATCTTTCTCAATTTATTTAAGTTAAGAAAAACTAAAATCCTCGTGCGTCATGTTAAATATTTGTACTTTTATAAAGTATAATTAAGGAATAGATAAATAGAACTGGAGAGTTTTACGGCTAGGGGAGATTCTTGCTCTCACAAGCTATCCAGCGATTTAACAAAACTTAATTTTTGGCAGATTCCGGGAAAATCTTCATCTTGTGCTAACAACTTGATGTATGTTTTTTCAGGAGAAAAACTATAAAAAACTATAGGTTTGGTTGAAGTGTACCCAGTTAAAGAGGTGAATAAAGGCGTGGGTCAGTATCAGTTTGCTCAAATGAAACAATATAATCCAGAAGCGATCGCCCGTTATTTTCGTTATCGTCCCTGGCTGATATGGGGGAGAATCTGGCAAATTATTTGGTCTTTTGTCGGGTTTATCTTCAGCCTCAAATGGGATGATTGGCAAAACCAAGTTGAGCAAAACCAAGTGAAGCGAGCTAGTCAATTGCGAGAATTACTCACTCGTTTGGGACCCACCTTTATTAAAGTTGGTCAAGCCCTATCCACACGACCAGACTTAATCCGCAAAGACTTTCTCTCAGAACTAGTAAAATTGCAAGACCAGTTACCAGCTTTTGATAATCAGATAGCTAGGGAAATCATCGAAACTGAGTTAGAGCAACCAATTCATCAGCTTTTTGCGGAATTATCACCCGCCCCAGTAGCGGCTGCGAGTTTAGGTCAAGTCTATCATGGTTATTTAACTACTGGTGAAGAAGTAGCAGTCAAAGTACAACGCCCTAATCTCCAACCGATTTTAGCCCGTGACCTATATATAATGCGTTGGCTAGCCAGTTGGTTAGCTCCTTGGTTACCCCTAAATCTCGGTCACGATTTAACCTTAATTGTGGATGAATTCGGGACAAAGCTATTTGAGGAAATAGACTACTTCAATGAAGGACGGAATGCGGAAAAATTCGCGGAAAACTTTCGTCATCATCCACAGGTTAAAGTCCCGGCTATTTATTGGCGATATAGTGGTAACCACGTTCTTACATTAGAGTGGATTCATGGTTATAAGCTTACAGATACTACCAATATCATAGCTTCAGGTGTAGATCCAAATGCTGTCATCCAAGTGGGAGTTACTTGCGGATTACAGCAGTTATTAGAACATGGTTTCTTCCATGCTGACCCTCATCCTGGTAATCTGTTCGCTATGGCTGATGGTCGCATGGCTTACATTGATTTTGGCATGATGGATCAACTGGAGGAAGTCACCAAAGAAACTTTGGTAGATGCGTTAGTCCATTTGGTAAATCAAGACTATGCTGATTTAGCTGTAGATTTTGTCAATTTAGGATTTTTGACCCCGAATACAGATATTCGTCTCATTATTCCAGCCTTGGAACATGTGTTGGGGAATGCTCTGGGTAAGAATGTCCAAGATTTTAATTTCAAAACCATTACTGACCAATTTTCGGAATTGATGTACGATTATCCTTTCCGCGTTCCTGCTAAGTTTGCTTTAATTATTCGGTCTTTGGTGACTCAAGAAGGGATTGCTCTGAGTCTTAACCCCAATTTCAAAATTGTCGAAGTCGCATATCCCTATGTCGCTCGCAGGTTGCTGACAGGAGAATCTCCAGCATTACGGCGCAGATTACTGAATGTATTATTTAAAGATGGTAAGTTTCAATGGCAGCGCTTGGAGAATTTAATTGCGATCGCCAGAACTGACAGCCAATTTGATGTTATCCCCACAGCCAAGCTAGGATTGCAATATTTGCTGTCTGAGGAAGGTAAGTTTCTCCGTCGTCAATTAGTGTTAGCTTTAACTGAAGATGACCGACTACACACGGAAGAAGTGCAACGTTTGTGGAATTTAGTCAAAGATGACTTACCACCTAATCGTATATTTAATGTAGCGATCGGTCTGTTCACAGAACTGTCTAGAGAGAGCGTAGTGGCTATTCTGCCCAAAACTACTACCTTACTGAGTAAATAACCAAATCATAGTTAATTCCCCCATGTATTACTATCCCACTCAACCACCTTACTTTTTGCTATTACTAGGCTTCTTCATCGCCCTAACTTCTGGTTTAGCTTTATCTGGAACTTTGAAACTAATTGTCCGTCAATGGTCTACTTCCTCTAAAAAAACTCAACCATACTCCACGGGAAAAAAATTATTATTACCTTTTATTGGTATTACTGTAGGGGCTTGCGCTTTTCTTTCCTCTGGGTTAGCAATATTCGGCTTTCCAGTTTTACTTGCTTTAGGAGTTGGTTTACCATTGAGTTTACTTACCTGTATACTGCTGTGGATTCAGTTAGGTAGTATGTTAGAGTTTGCTCAACGTCAAGGTATACAATCTTTAGATTTGGATTCTCCCACATAAGGGAGCAGGGGAGCCTCCCCTGCCTTCAGTTTTTGGGGAAACCTAAGTAATATTTCTAGATTAGTTCTAGTAAATTTCAATACTAAAAACGGCAGATGTATTACTGTTTGCAATATACGGTTATAGATATATTTCCTATAGTAACAAAAGGAGCTTGTGACTGAGTAAGGATTCGGAAATAGTCATTATTTAGCTTTAGTACCGGCCTATAAATTCTATTAACTTTATTATGCTCGTTGACAATATGCATACTTTGGTAGATATACTTAGTTATAGGTCCTTACATCAGCCTAATAAAACTGCGTTTAGGATCAGCATTGGAATTGTACTCAACTAGCAGAGGATAGGTATAATAGTAATCTAGTGAACATCGGATTAAAAAAAATAACTTTTCATACCTGATTTCCAGTAGTTAAACTCTGAAAACTTTATACTATAGGAAATAGTCTTTGTAAAGAATACTATACTTAAGTATAAGTGTTGTGAGAAGAACCCTTTTAACAACTGATTCGATTTGCGTCTATGATAGTTAATATCGTTTACTTTTTCTTAGCATATGCTCCTATCCAATGACTCACCTCTATCCCTGGACGCAATTTCTCAGTCCTCCCCCCCTGATGTTATGGCTCGGCTTTTATTGGGTAAGCGATCGCCCAGCACGAGAATTGCTTACGCTCACGATCTCCAAGATTTCTTCGCCTTTATCGCTAATCAACCTCCTACTCCAGATCTAGTAACTCAATTCCTCCAGTTACCCCAACCATCTGCGATTAATATTGTCAGTCAGTATAAGGAAAATTTAATTAGTAAACGGTTGGCGGAAGCTACTGTCAATCGCAGGTTGGCGGCGATTAAGTCTTTGGTTCAGGTGGGTCGGGTATTAGGTGTTTGTCATTTCACTTTGGATGATGTGAAAGCTGAAAAGGTGACAACTTATCGAGATACTTCTGGTGTGTCTCCAGAGGCGATCGCTAGTATGATCAAGTTGATTGACACCACTACTTTGATTGGTAAACGGGATTATGCTATCATGCGCTTACTCTGGGATAATGCTTTACGTCGCAATGAAATATGTCAATTAAATATTGGTGATTTTAATCCATCTCAATCTACTCTCTCTATTTTGGGTAAAGGTCGTGGAACTCAACATGAGGTGGTTAAACTGAGTCGCAAAACTACAGAGGCGATCGCTGATTGGTTAGCAGCTAGTCAAAGAACTAATTTTGCTGCGGGAACACCTTTATTTATTGCTCTTGTAGAGCATTACCGTGGTAAACGTCTCACCGGAGAGTTTATCCGTAAGCTAGTTGACTCTTTAGCTAAACTTGCTGGTGTTCCCAAAAAGATGTCTCCCCATCGAGTTAGACATAGTTCCATTACCAAGGCGACTGAAGTTTTTGACGGTGATTACCAAAAAGTCCAGAAGTTTAGCCGACACGCCAATATCAATACTGTTATTCAGTACGATGACAACCGCAAGAAGCAAGAATTTCAAGCAACTATTACTGATACATTGTCTGACCTATTTTAAATAATTCTCTACTTTTAGAGAGTTAACCAGTCTCAAACTCCAAGTGCTTACCTGCAATTATTTGATCTCATCTACAGTATAAGATAGCTTTAATATTTTTCCCGCTTCTAGTACTGCAGTACTAAGAAATAAACCTCAGTAAATCAAGTATTAATACTTACGGAGTAAACTATTCCTTCTGGCAATACTTCATCAAGAAAATCTATATCTATAGAAAGAGGGAAAATAGTTCAATCTGGAATTATAGATGACCCACAACTAACCCTATATAACCCCGCCGACAAACGTTTTCTTCTCCTCGTAAGCAAGCGTCGCAAGTTCTACAAGAGTTACGAATCCAACCGTAACCAATGCGATCGCCTATTTGGAGCGAAGTGACATCTTCTCCTATTTGAGTTATTTTATCTACCACCTCATGACCTGCGACTAGGGGGAAACTGCTCACATCCCAGTCATTATCTCGCATATGAATATCAGTATGACACAACCCGTTATGAGTTATTTGGATTTCAATATCTCCACGACCTAATGCTGGAGCTTCATAGTCCCATTTCTATAGTTTTTCTCCTGGTGCTAGAACTGCATAACTTTGGAATTTTTGATTAGGTGACATAAATCAACTTTGCTTTAATTTTGAATTTTCTTGGTTAAATTCTGTGTTCATCACAGATTTTAGCAGTAGCGAGACTTTGAGCAAAGTATTGTGGCTGCTCAATCTTTCTTTAGACATAGGAGCGATGCACTAACTCCTATTTTGCCATTGGCGTTCGGTCTTTACATTATTCCCCTAGATATATTTTGCTTGACAATTTTTAGAATGCTGCTACGATATAAATATAATGGAAATCTGTGCGCACATATATATAGGGGTATTTGAGCTTCCCAAGTGATTTTCATAAAGCCGATGTGTTGGACTGCTTTACTGATTCGCTTTTCTCTACCCATAAAAGCAATCTTTAACGCATCTAACATATCCAAGTGTATTTTTTAACCTCGAACACCTTGACACAAAATACCTAAAATCTTATTTAGCTCCTTAATATAATAATTACTGAGATCGATAAATATTTCTGTTCCTACCAACTTCAAAAACTTCCAAATATCTCCTGTAGTCACAGCACCATAAATAGTTTTAACTTCATTCCCTTCCTGGTCATTAAATAATTGAGCTGCTAACATTGCTGCTGCGCATTGACCTAAACCACCTTTGATATTTTCATTCTTTGCTTCTACAATAATAATTACAGGAGTATTAATTGTTAACTGTTCCTTAGAAAGACTGATGACAAAATCACAATACCCATTTAAACCTTTCTCAGCATCGACGCTAAAATCCATCCCTGAAAATAAACTAATCTGATAATTAGCTTTACGTCTGATCTCCAATAGAATTGGCGTGATAATCATTTCTGACCGCGCTTTCTCAGTATTTATTGCTAATGCTAATTCCCTCGTTTCCTCTAAAGCGCTAGTTAACTTTTCGCTGGGTTCTATTGGCTCTACAGCAGCAAATAAATCAGTTTCTTCATCAATTGTAATATTAAAGTTTTTCCGAAACTTAGTTAAGGTAAAGTCACTATAAGCCATTCAGAAATTTACCCCCTATATATATGGGCGCACAGACTCCCAGGGTACTTTTAACAATAGAGAACTTCATGGAAAATTTCCACAGTACTAACCAGTCAAAATAAAGTAGAAGTTCGTACATCTCATATCTACCATTTCCCTGAACTTGCTCTACATAATATTCCCCTAGATATATTTTGCTTGACAATTGCTAGAATGCTGCATTACGATAGAAATATAATGGAAATCTGTGCGCACATATATATAGGGGTATTTGAGCTTCCAAGTGGTTTTGAGAGTATCTTGATACCTAGCGGCTCTGTCATGTTCCAATAGCAAAAATTATGTTGTGTCATTTCTCTATTCATCATCTTTAAGGGAAACCTTAGTATTATCATCCTTAATCTGATTCCATATATCTAATAACAATTTCAAACTAGTCAGGTGATGGGTTGACTGACATCGTTTCTTTAATGCTTCTAAATACTTTTCATCTTGAATAGCCTGAGGGTTGTTCTTGCTGTATGATAATCCAAATTCCCTCAGATACTCTTTTAAATAAGATTGATGGAATTTTGCTTTTTTGGAAAAACTAAATCCTTCTGGATAACCGTACATTCCTTCTGGATCATAGACTGTGACATCGTAATAGGCTCTAAACTGTGGCAAAATTCTGGAACTATTGCTACTAGGGTACTGGTGAGGAATTTCAGCATTACCTAAAGCCCATGTTTCTATACAGCAATACTGAATAATGATGTGAATCTTTATTTTTGCTTCATTTATATTACGTCGGCTTTTAAAATCATTAACTTTATGTTGAATTTCATTAAAACGATCTGTATATGATTCATCTTCCGAGTCAACACAGATAAAAAAATGATCGACGTTACCAAATCTTTCTATATCAATTAAACAAGCTTCAAGTCGCGATACCTGTGGATATAGCTTAGGCGTACTAACCATATTTGGATAACCATTTCCAGGAATAATCCTACAAGTATTTTTTGTCATATCTTCTGGACGGATGACGAAATTAAGACTAGGAAATAAGTGCTTTAACCATGCTTTGTATACTTTAGGTTCTGTCTTCTCCCCTTCTACTAAAAATAAAAGATTCACGTAGAAATATCCTCACATTCAAGTACATTAACTAGCTGGGTAAATTTATCTAAACTGGAAGCAGTATCTAGTTGTGGAATATCTGTGGCTTTTGTCACTTTTATCCTACTTCCCTTCCGACTAACTATTTGCCAAGTTTCCCAGGGAATATTGTTTATTATATATGGGTGGTGGCTAGTTAGTATAAACTGTACTTCTGGAGATCTTTCGAGTATAAAATCGGTTAGCTCAGGCATACAATTTATACCTAGACTGTTCTCAAACTCATCAATTGCGATCGCTGATTCCTCAGGAGCTACAATTATTTCAATTAAACAGGTTAAAGTACGCATCATACCAGATGATATATTGTTTTTTGGAATCCAACCCTCAACATCATTCTCCTTAATTTCAAAGAATAGACGATGATCTTCATCAATACCGATTCTAATATCCTTTACACTGGGAAAAATTTCAGTGTAGTATTCCTTCACTTCATCAAAAGTATCAGGAAAAAAATTTTGCAGGAAGAATCCTTTAAGAATAGTTGCACTATCTCCAATTTCTTCTTTAAATTTCTGCAATTCTTGTTCAATTGAATTAGTTTTAAGCTTTGCATTTTGCAGGTTAAATTCCGCTCTAATCATTATTGTCTGAGGAATTTCATTAAAGATAAAACGTTTGAAAGCTTGGCGTACTGGAACGATAGTATCCTCCTCTGCTAGAAGAGTAATAGCACTTTCAGTTCTTTTCAATTTAGGTAATTTATCATTATTCAGTCTAGAATCTGAGGGTGTTCTGTAAAATATTTCTACTTCCGATTTATCATCATAACGAATTAATCTTTCATGTATAATTTCTGCCGATTGTTCGGATTCATCGAGAATATCTTCAATTGAATCTGCTGGAGAAGTCTTTAATTCCCATTTATAATCCTTCCCTAAATGTGAAAAACTAATGTTCCATTCTAAATTGTTTAATATGCGATTCCTATCTTTAGCAACATCGCAAATTAAATCGAGAGCACGTAATATTCTTGTCTTTCCTACCCCAGAAGCTCCTACTAGGAGATTAAGTGCGTTAAAATCAACCTGTTCTATGTGCCAGTTTTGCTCGTTGTTACTAAATTTAAAATTTTTAATTTTCATCTTTATCATTGAAAATTAAAATTATAGCTGATAAGCTTGAGCATTAGTGAGGAAGAGAGGCGATGCTAAAGACGCGATCGCCAACACCTGTGGTTTTTGCAAGAAATGTCTGTTTTTCGAGCTATTTCTGCTGAAATGGGTTACAGTGATGTTAAGCCAATTCGCATACAAGCAGAAACGGGTAAAACTTGCAGTTTCTAAAATTTCAGCGCAGTCCTTACCTAATCAAGAAATTCTAATTTTGTTTGGGCTGCGCCTAAAATGTATTGCAAGTATTCACTACCTGAACTTGAATAACAATATTTAATTTTTTACTTAATGTCTTTAAAATTAAACTCAAATTGTCCATGGTAGGGTTACCTTGTGCTGATAACATTCGATGAAGACTTTTACTTGATTTAGAAGTTTCTAGAGCAAGTTCCTCAAAACCCACAGTTGCGTTAACTAGTTCTCTCAGTATAAGTCTAGCAGTTTCTGATTCACCATCTAAAAACAAGTTAACAGCTTCATCAAGTAGAGCTTTAGTAAATTCGGAATCTTTTTGAATTCTTGTATTAATTGTTTCTTTAAAGTCTCTAGTAAGTTCCATAATTGCTACTCCTTGTTTTCATTATTGAGCTTTCGATCTTCAATCTTTTTCTGCTTACGCTGTTTATATTCTTTGTGTAAATCTTTAGCACTCCTAATATCAGATTCCTGTGTTTTCTTTGTCCCACCACCGAATAAAACTATCAGTTGATCTCCATCTTGAGCTAGATAAATACGATATCCTGGACCACAATTATTTTATATTCCCCAATACCTCCAAACCACTTAATATTTGATATATTCCCCAACTCCATACGCAACTTGGCAACTGTAACTTTTGCAGCAGCAGTAGCATCCAAACTATCAAACCATTTTTTGTAGGGACTTGAACCATCCTCTCTAATGTATTCCTGAACATTCATGAGTAATTATAAGTTCTATTTACACAGAGTTATGAGGGTAGTTGATAAATCACCTAGAAAAATTAGTGTTATCACTAGTTAGAAAAATCCCTAACTAAAAAATCAGCCTGATAAGTTTTAGCTGCTTATTTTCATCGTAACTTATATGTTACTCATGGTCAAGTTACTCATCTAGACAATTATATTTTGTCCGATAAAAACTCCGATAAAAGTCTTATTTTCCCTAAACTCAAATAATTCAAGCACTCCAAAACTAGCGATCGCATGAAATAACCACTTCTATGCGATCGCTTTTGAGAGCCATTATTTGTTCTTATCCTGATGACTTACAAGACTTGCGGAAATTTACCCCCTATATATATGGGCGCACAGATTCCCAGGATACTTTTAACAATAGAGAACTTCATCGGAAAGTTCAACAGTACCAACCAGTTAAAATAAAGTAGAAGTTCGTACATCTCATATCTACCAATTCCCTGAAATGACTCTACATACTATTCCCCTAGATATATTTTGCTTGACAATTGCTAGGATGCTGGTACGATAAAAAAATAATCGGAATCCGTGTCCAGGTTGCTAGTTACTTGACGAAAAGAAATAGACGGATGACTGGAAAAGGAGTAAAGAGTGCAGTTAAAAAGTATTAGCTTGGCAGTAGTTATCGGGTTTATTTTTCAAGGAACTATTTCCCTCAACTCAAAATTGCCTGCAGAAATTTGGTCAACACAAGTACTAGCTCAAGACACAAATTTCCAAAAAGGAATTGCAGCAAGATTATTGGAAGAGGGTAATAGCCAGTTTGATGATGGTCAGTTTGAATTAGCATTAGATTCTTATCGTCAGGCATGGAAAATATATCAAAGTATTGAAACTGCAAAAAAAGAGCAGAGCCGTACCCTCATAGGGTTGGGACTTGTTTACAACGCACTGGGAGACCACAAGCAAGCGATAAATTACTATAAGCAAAGTTTGGCGATCGCTCACAAAATGGGATATCGAGAGGAAGAGGGTGAGTCACTTCATTATATAGGAGAAGCATTTTTCGCATCTGGTAATCTTGCATCTGCCCAAACCAATGTCCGTAGCGCTGTCGCTATTTGGGAAGCTATAGATACTGAAGTCAAAAAGGATGATTATTTTCACATATTTACTTTGAGCTATCATGCTCGCAGTTATCAGTTACTCCAAAAAATATTGATTGCCCAAAATCAGACAAACCAAGCATTAGAAGTTGCAGAACAGGGACGAGCTAGAGCTTTAGCCGAGCTATTATATAAACGTCAAGGATTAACTACTTCTAATCAACCACTACATATTCAACATATTCGTCAAATTGCTAAACAGGAAAATGCTACCTTAGTAGAATACTCTATTGCCTGGAATGATTTGTATGTATGGGTAATCAAACCAAACGGTCAAGTGATATTTCACAAAGTCGATTTAGAAAACATCAATCTAGAGAATATATCAAAAAATACAATAGTTGCTGCGGCATATACGGCAGAAGGTAGAGGTAATAGCGTAATTACCGCCCTAGTGAGTAGTACTCGGGACTCTGTAAATACCACTGGTACAGCCAGTTCCAAAATAACTCAATCAAGTTGCCAAAGTAACAATTGCTTGCAGCAAATGCACGATTTACTGATTAAGCCCATTGTTGCTGATTTACCAACAAATCCTAACTCTTTGGTAATTTTTATCCCTTACGATTCTCTATTTCTCATTCCCTTTGCAGCTCTACAAGATGAGAATAGAAAATTTTTCATTGAGAAACATACTCTAACCATTTCCCCCTCAATTCAAGTTTTAGCACTAACCCATACTGAAAAAGCCAAACTCCCATCAACAAAAAGTCAAAACCTAGCATTAGTTGTAGGTAATCCTATAATGCCTAAAGTTGGCGGTCAACAACTTCCTCAGCTACCTGGTGCGGAAATAGAAGCCAAAGCTATTGCTCAACTATTGAAAACACAACCATTAATCGGCGGACAAGCAACAAAAGCTGCTGTTAAACAGGGAATGTTGGGAGCAAGATTTATTCATTTGGCTACTCACGCATTGCTAAATAAACAAATTCCTGGAGGAATCTATGGCAAAGTTGCATTGGCTCCATCTGGTAAGGATGATGGTTTTCTCGGTATAGATGATGTGGCAAAACTACCTTTGACTGCCGAATTAGCGGTATTGAGCGCTTGCAATACAGGACGGGGAAAAATTACGGTTGATGGAGTAATGGGTTTGTCACGGGCATTTATTAGTGCGGGTGTACCAAGTGTTGTTGTCTCATTATGGACAGTAGCGGATGGTTCTACAGCAAAATTAATGCAAGAGTTTTATATACAACTAGAACAGCATCAAAGTAAAGCACAGGCGTTAAGACAAGCAATTTTGAAAACCAAGCAGTATTATCCTCAACCTAAGAACTGGGCTCCATTCCTCTTAATTGGCGAATCTAAGTAGGGTCTGTTGAAAAGTAGAATTGCTCTGTTTATATTCTTTGTGTAAATTAAGTTCTATTTACACAGAGTTATGAGGGTAGTTGATAAATCGCCTACAAAAATTAGTGTTATCACTAATTAGAAAATTCCTAACTAGAAAATCAGCCTGATAAGTTTTAGCTGCTTATTTTCATCGTAACTTATATGTTACTCTTAGTCAAGTCACCCATCTAGACAATTATCTTTTATCCGATAAAAACTCCGATAAAAGTCTTATTTTCCCTAAGCTCAAACAATTCAAGCACTCCAAAACTAGCGATCGCATGAAATAACCACTTCTAGGCGATCGCTTTTGAGAGCTATTATTTGTTCTTATTCTGATGACTTACAAGACTTCAGGAAATTTACCCCCTATATATATGGGCGCACAGATTCCCAGGATACTTTTAATAATAGAGAACTTCATCGGAAAGTTCCACAGTACTGACCAATTAAAATAAGGTAGAAGTTTGTACATCTCATCTCTACCAATTCCCTGAACTTGCTCTACATCCTATTCCCCCAGATATATTTTACTTGACAATTGCTAGAATGCTGTTACGATATAAATATAATGGGAATCCGTGCGCACATATATATAGGGGTATTTTAGGTCTCAAGTGATTTTGAGAGAACTAGAAATTAGGGAAAGCAGCATATCTATATATATTGTTTAGCAGCATAGTCAGAAATGACTTTATATTAAAGAAACAGCAACTTAGCTAATGACAGTAACTATACCCATCCAAGCCATAGAACTCGCACCCGGTAGCCAAATCACCGTTCATAATCTGTCCTGGCGAGATTTTGAGGGACTTCTGATGGACTTAGGAGAAAAACGTCGCACCCGCATTGCTTACTACCGAGGAACTTTAGAAATCATCTCCCCTTTAACATTACATGAGCATCCCCATCGAATTATTGCTTATATTATCACGACAATATTAGAAATTCAAGGACGCAACTGGGAGGACTTCGGATCTACTACCTTTAAATATCCAGACATTGCTGGAATTGAACCAGATACCTGCTTCTATATTCAAAACGCTAACCAAGTTAAAGGATGTACCCAAATGGATTTAAGCATCTATCCTCCACCAGACTTGGTAATTGAATCTGATGTTACTTCAAAAACTGCTATTGAAGCATATATAGCTCTGGGCGTTCCTGAAATATGGATTTACAGTAAGCATCAATTAAATATTTACATCCTCCAAGGTAGTCGCTATGTAGAATCTGATATTAGTTCCACTTTTCCCCATTTACTGATTAAAGAACTTATTCCCCAATTAGTGGAAAAAGCCATTGATCACGGAACCAGTCAAATGCTCGGACAACTTAGAATTTTGTTAAGCGAGAGGAAACAGGGAACTCTCTCACAGGGAAGTGGTATTTTGATGCGTTTTGCTGTACGCAGTTCATGATCGCTACTTCAATATTTATCCTAAATTCCTTATTTTTCCAAAAATTCGAGTCGCCTTGAGGCGACATTGGGTTTGCAAAGGGCAAAAGGGCAAAAGTATAAAGGGTTACAATGTCCTCCCAACACCGCCACAAACTACACGAAAACCAACAATGATGCTGAAGTAGTCGCGCCGATCCCACCCATCGAGGTAGCGAGACGCAGAACGGCAAATCCTAGGAACGTCGAACCACGAACCGCCCCGCAGCACTGCATCACCTTCCTTTTGAGAAAGATTCTCATTCTCATTGTTGAACCATGCTCTTCCATCCTCCGGCGCTCCTTCATAATTATCATGCCAATCGTCTAAACACCACTCCCATATATTTCCATGCATATCATATAACCCATACTCATTCCCTACTCCAAATTTTCCTACTTCCGTTGTCTCTTCTCTATATTCTCCTTTTACTCCTTTCCCATATATATAATTACCATCGTAATTCGCTACTTCTGTTGTTATTGTTTCTCCAAAGTGGAATGGGGTTTTTGTCCCACCTCTACACCCATACTCCCATTCTGCTTCACTCGGTAATCTGTATTCTCTCTTTGTATAACGCGATAGGCGATCGCAAAACTCCACCGCATCGTACCAAGAAACCCGCTCCACAGGACGATTATCTCCCTTAAACCTA
>Ga0209611_10008855_pt1 | contig 15503 bp, 12 predicted proteins | sample S1TSphgellanicum_3_FD_187693 | JGI IMG/M metagenome (GOLD analysis project Ga0209611, IMG submission 187693) | Host-associated microbial communities from peat moss isolated from Minnesota, USA - S1T2_Fc - Sphagnum magellanicum MG (SPAdes) (version 2) | ecosystem: Host-associated > Plants > Peat...
TTCTACCTGCAGGCTGTGAGGTGCCTTCTTCCTTTGAAACCATTGGTATGTTTATGTGGGTTGTGTGTACATAAATTGCATGATCTGGACACAATGTGAACCTCAACTTCAGACCTTACCACCCCAGGCCCTAACTTGCTGTGTGAGTTCAGAAATGTGGATCTTCCTAGGTCTTCAACATACATATGTTTATGCAAACTTCTTAGCAGAGTAGACATGTGATATTTGACTGGAAGGGTAAACTGCAGGGCATATTGCACATCTCAACTTGCGGGAGGAACTCCTGCCTTATCAGAAAGTGATTGCAACTGTTATTCTGGATGTGAGTTGTTCCATTATTCCTTCCTGCTTTACCACCATTTGACAGCTGTTACATTTGTGTGAAGATTCATCATTCGTTTTTAAACTTCCTCTCGGGACTTGCTTGTTTACAGAAGAATCCAAAGCTTAAAACTGTTGTGAACAAAGTGGGAACAATCACAAATGAGTTTAGGGTACCCGAATTTGAGGTGTTGGCTGGAAATGCAAGCTTGGTTACAGAAGTAAAGCAGCACGGTGCTACCTTCCGGCTGGATTATGGGTCAGTGTACTGGAATTCTCGACTGGAAGCTGAACATAAACGTGTCTTTTCTCAATTTCAACCTGGAGAAGTCATTGTGGACATGTTCGCTGGCATTGGACCTTTTGCAATTCCTGCAGCCCAGCAAGGTTGTATTGTTTATGCGAATGACCTAAACCCAATGAGTGTGAAGTATTTGAAGATAAACTCTGAAATAAACAAGGTTTTGGGGAGAGTGAAGGCTTATAACATGGATGCCCGTGAGTTCATCCAAACCATCATGACACCAAGGCCTGCAGACACAAGCTTGGAGGAACCAGTCAATGATAACGTTGCATCTACAACCTCACCAGTGTCTTCAGAGGAAGAAAGGATTACAACAGGACCATCTGACAGCCTCATGACTAAATATGAATCTCAAATCAGTAATGCCATCAAAATTGGGACTGGGATTGTAAAGACAAAAAAGGAGATGGAAAGAGTGAAGGATTCAGCTGATGAAATGGATTCTGACATGGGCTTGTTACATCCAGGTATAGCTTGTCATGTCTAAGGTCAGAATATTCACTTTTTTCCTACTTCCTAGCAAAGAAATTTCCTACAGCTTCAGTTTTTGTGTTCTGTCTTGCAGCTATAGGAAAGAATATCCAGAATGGAAGGAATAAGAAAGGAAGGAACTTCACAACATCAGTGGCCAAAGAGAATATGAACTTAGAAGTCAAGGCTTGGGAGCACTTCGACCATGTTGTCATGAATCTGCCAGCATTGGCGCTTGAATTTTTGGGTAAGCATCTTTGCTGATTTGATGAACATAGGCAGGCTCCTGTAATTACAACATCTGCTTGCTAACCCATTTTTGTGTTCCTGTGCCACATTCATATTTTGGATTTGGACTAGAGGAAATGGGATATTCCTATATGGAAATTTGTGAGTATGCTCGGCCAGAATAGTCAACTCAGCTACAGAGGAGGTCAATGAGCAATGGGTTATCAAAGGTTCCAGGAACCTAGGGACTTTGCATGTCCTTGGGGTTAGATTTGGACAAACATGTTGCCCCTGTTGCTATGTTTAGACTGCGTCCACATGACACTAAGTCATTCCTACTTTTCAACATTATTCTTCTGTTCACTGGCCATGGTAAAGAGCTCTGCAAGCATAGGGACTAAGTTGATTTCTGTTTGCAGATGTTTTAAATGGGCTTTTGTTAAGGGATAAGTGGAAGGGGAGACTGCCTCGTGTTCACTGCTACTGTTTCATGCGGACAAAAGAAACATCTGCAGATGTCATTGAGGTTACTTCCTGCAACTTGTATCTCTCCAGTTTTGTATAATTGTATAAACAACTGTTTTGGATGAGCAACTGCTTTTTGTTAGGTCTGGCATTGCATCTTCCTTTAGATCTTTCTTAGTATGTCAGCAGTCTTTGTTTAGATGGTGTCTAGGACTGAAGAGCTAAGCCTTGGTCATTGAAAAGAAATGTTTGTGAAACCCTGGGATATATTTAGCTGGATTATGATGTTCCAAGTTCAATTTGTGTAGAAATATTGCTGGAAGGTAGCTGAAAGATTTGTATGGAGGATGGATCAATATCTGCTCATTTTGACAGATATTTTGTTAACATTGTTTTGTCATTTAACAATCAGCGGGCAGAAGCCTATCTCAAGGGTCCCATTCAGGAGCCAGTGGTGTGGACTGTCCGAGATGTTGCACCCAATAAGGTACAGTTAATTATCTCATGCCAATCATCCAGCTGTCTTCTCTTCCAAGCTCCGACATGGCTAGCAGCTGTGAGGGCTTTCTCCACTAGCATGTGCTATTTTTCCTTTGTTTTGCAGGAGCTGGGTAGCCCACCATTTGTCCTTTAGAGTAGTTGAGATGGTCTATGCTTTTAGAAGTATATGGAGTCATTTGAGTTGTTTATTTCACTTTTTTTTTCCCTCCTTTCAAAGGTATGAGTTCATGTGCACAATTGTGGATAATTGGAGCAAACTGGCCTTTTTTATTTCTTTACTCCTTACTAGTTTAACCCACTTTTTAAAGATGCCCTTCAAAACCAATATTTGAAAAAGTGGGTTGGCTTATCTTGCAGGTTATGCTGTGTCTAAGTTTTGAGCTCCCTGAAGCAGTTGCATTTTCCTCCACTTCGAAGGATTTGATTGCTGAAGATGTTGCCACCTTGAAGCGATCACGGACTGGTTGATTTGAAAACTGTGCAAACATGTTCACCAACTTCAGTTGAAAATTCGTTCATTCAAGTTGAGTTACTCATTTGTCAAAGAGGTGATGAATTCCTGGTGTATAGTGAGGAGTTAAACGTTGTCATGGAGGTGTGTTGAGATGGGTCTCACAGGAAACAGGTGTAGGGGATATGCACTATGCAGTGAACAGGGCGGTACAAGGAGTAAGAGATATAACCCAAGTTTTCATTTGAACCTAAAGGTTGTTTGTAAAGAAGTGGGCTGCAGACCTTCAATCCTCATCATGACTCTGATCAGTTCAAGATCAAGCATGCCAACTGAGTTCACTTCAGGACAGTGGTAACTGGTAATCTAGTTCACTTATTCCATCGCCATTCTGTGTGAAGTCATTTCAATATATTGGGTTATGGTTTGTGGTGACTTGATAACATGTGATCACACATTATCCTCATCTTCTTTTGACAATTTCTCTCCTAGTTAGATTGTTCAAAGGGCATGGCCAATTTATTGATGTAGCTCCAAGTTTGCTCAAAATGCTATCATATGCTTCCACCAATTCTTTGAATTGCTGTTAAATGCCAATTGATCATGTGTAATTGATCATACCCAATTAAACCTACTATGGTCCATGCGAGCACTACAAGAACTTGGTGGATGCCAAACCAAAAAAATTCATGGATTCATTACAAAAATGTCCAATCTTAGAGGTGACTGAAATTAATATGGAAATTCACACAGACTAAAGTAAAATTGTGGACCATGTATCAAAAAGTTGGTGGACATTGAAGAACAAATTGAATGCTGAACTTGATTGTGGCCACTAAAATGGAACTGCTACAATCCTCCTTGATATAGAGACAGTCTTTCCCAATTCATCTTCATAGGTAGATGCCTGATAACTAAAGAACTCCCCATTGTTTTTGTTTGCAAGTTGGCATGCAACTTAAACACTGTCAAGTTGATTTTTGCAAGAGGATCAAGGTTTGTGAGCCTAAGCCTACAATGTTGCAAACTAGTTCAAATTCTAGGGCCACACAGAAGATTCTCTTTATCTGAATCTAGGAACTAGGAATTGCAAATATCTGTTTGGAAATTGGGATGCAATGTAGCATGTTCTAACCAAACCCCAGGTGATCCTATGTCATAAATAACATTTAGAACACAATCACAAAAAATAGAAAATTTAGCTATAACAATCTTTCTTGCCTCCTTGCATGAAGCTAGAACATCACAAAGTGAATTGGATCGTCATTCTATAGTTGGAGGAAAGGTACTTGAAATAACTAGATTTAGGAATTGGTTGCATTTCACAAGCATGGGAAGTAAAAAATTTCTATCATACTTTGTAGCCATGAGTTTAGCCCTTTCCTGGGCAAGATAGTCACAAACTTGAGCCTTTTGAACACAAGGTCCAGCATTAATGTCAACATGTTGTGAGCGTGAGGAATAGAAGATGAATCCAAAAAGACATAAAAAAGGTTAATATCTTGGCAACCTTTGAAACCATGAGTCCATAGAGGATCTTGAGTTCACATTAAGTGGTCCATATAAGAGAGGTGGCACCCACACAATTCAATGGTTGAAGCCAACCTTCAATTCCATGGAAATGGTAATGGTAGCATTCAATGTTTCATACAATAGCCAATAACCTCTTATTTTATTCAGAAACAATGCTCCACAATTGGTTTCCAAGTTTTCCACCATACCTCATGTAATGGCCCAAGTTAGCCCATTAGGCACCCATGCTTGCAAATACAAGAATTGTTTGTGACAACAAATAACATGCTTTTTAAGGTTTCCCTAAAAAGGACAACCCCATATTTGCAAACCTTATCTTTATCAATGTTTTTAGCTTCATTGTCTCACTTCGCTGACCTTTTCAAACAAAACTGTCCAAGTCATATTGTCTTTTGTTGAGTTTAGCAAGCATCTTTCAATGAAAGCTTTTGCATGCTAACACCCACATAGGTGACATTTGTGCCATATTGAACAAGCCCTTAGACATTGGATGTTTGAAGCAACTCCTTACAAATGAACTCTCTAGTTGCAATGGTTCACAATTAATTATGGTAGAAGGGGCAAGGGCCAACATGTTCAAATTCGAACCCTCCTCTTCCAAATAGATAAGGATCTTATGTGTGAGTTTGAATTGGGCTAACAACAACCACACAATTTCTACCAAAGTATGCATGATGTGGCATTGGGGGGCTTCAAAAAGACTAACAACGACATGTTTGTGAACCCATGCATCATCACTGAAGTTGACAAGCTACACAAATGTGTCAAACCTAGTGCAAGACATTCACAAAGGATGCTAGTCCATGAGCCTACGAGAATGAACAGGTGAACATCAACACATGAGCAAGATCGAATCTTTTTTAGAATATTCTGACCATGTCGATAAAATATTAAGAGAATATTCTTTGACATTATCTTTGCTAACATGGAGAGTATTATGCCACATGTCCATGGATGAATGATTTTTATGGATGAAACAATGGGTCAACATTATTTTGAACTTTGGCAAGAAACGTTATTTTTGCAAAAACTTGAACAAAAAAAACAAGGTTGAAACAATTTATATTGGTTTCTTTCAAAACAATTCGACAAATGAAATGTTCAAATCACACTTCAAAGTCATACTTCATATTTCCTTAATATAAAATATATTCAAGATAAACCATATAGAATGTTAAATTAAATCCCATAGATCCACCAAGTATGTGCCAATCCGAACACTACCTATTCACCACCAAAAGGCATGTGCCCATTAGGAACAAAAACAATATGAAACAACCCATGACACTTCACATTCCCTACACCAATTCAAGTTATTTTTTCTCAATCACTCTTTCAACCTCTTGCGTTTAACACCATTTTTGTTACTTGCATAATCAAATTGCATTTTTCTTCCTATACTACTAATTTGCTTGATCTATACAACAAGCCTTTATTTTACAATGGCAAGAGGAAAATTGCCGTTAATTTTCACACCAAACACATTGGAATCAATGATTGAATATACATTAATTTCAAGGATAGATGGAGGAACTTGTAGGAGAGCATTAAATGAGGAAGAAAGTAAGGTGCATTATTTGAGAACAAAATTTGAAAAAGAAAAAGTCAAAAATACCTCTATGGATGGATTTCTTATTTTGACAAAACTTTGCAAATTAAAGAAATGATGTAAAAAAGGTTAAACAATAATCAAAAATTGCATTGAAGAAACTCATTTGAAGAAATTTTTTGACCTTTGAAAGTTGTAAGCTTGGGAGCTATGGTTTTTATGAAAGCTCAAAGCAAATTATTTAACTCAAGCTCCAATTTTTGGTGCCAAAAGTTGGAGGCCAAGCAAAAAACTTTTGTGTTTGGCCCTCTCATGGAACCCTTAAGCATGAAATTGGGAGCTCCGTAAGAGGTTGAACACAATTTTTTTGGCTTGGCCTCTCTTGGAGCCCTAGAGTACAAAGGTTAGGAGCTCCATGAGGGGCTAAGCTCAATTTTTTTTGCTTGGCCTCCAACAATTGGCACCAAAAGTTGGAGTTTAAACACATTTTTCTTGATTCAATTGCTTCTCAAGTGTTCTTAAACTAGCCAAACGCAAAAAAAATTGCCTCAACCTTTCTTGGAACTTCCAAGCTTAGAGCTCAAGAGCTTCAAAAGAAGCTGAAACAAATTTTTTTGCACTTGGCCTCCAACTTTCAATGCCAAAAGTTGGAGGCCAAGCACAATTTTTTTTGCCTTGGCCTTTCTTGAAGCTCCTGAGCTTGGAGCTCAAGAGTTTCAAGAAAGGTTTGCCTCCGCTGAACTCCTAAGAAACCTAAAAAACTACAAGAAAAGATATATAAACACAAAAACTTAAAGCAAAGAAACGAAAAACAAACAATTAGAAAGAAAAAGAATTCAAAAACATGAAATTGGAAAAACTTGAAAACTTACCTCAAGTTGTTGTGTTGTTTATGTGTCCCCCACCTCCTATATGAACAAGAACAAAATGAATATAGATGTGAGAATCTCAAGCAAGATATTAGGGTTTCTAACACACCTTTTTCAAGAAACCAAGCATGGAAACGCAATTTCAAGCATAGTTATGTCTTCTCTTCACACAAAAAACATCTTTTCACTCATATTTGTTGCATGGTTGAAAGGACATAACTTTGATCCACTCAAATTGTTTTGGGAACTTGTAATGTGCATCATATAACAAATTGCACTTGTCACGGGCCTCTAAAACAAATGATTAGTGGATTTTTTTACTAAAAGCAAGCTAATTATGTTTCATAAACTAGGTAATATTCACTGCACATTTAAAATTTTGTTCTGCTTCTTTAATTTGATCACCCCTCATGGAGAAGAGGTTGCACCACATATCTTTCATCAGCTGCAACTTTTTTTTGACCAACATCTTGATATTACATCTTTGCTGCTTAGGATTTGTCCACTTGAAACTTTGCTTTTCTCTTCTTCATCTTAGAGTTCTCGAGTTCTCTTGACCAACACCCTCTTCCTACATCTGAAACTATAACTTCTTTATTTTTAACTGTAATGTTCAACTAAAAACAATAGTTGTTCCCTTTCTACAAACTTCAGTGTTTACTCCAAGATGTGTCATCTATTATTTTCTTTTATAGTCTTGAACACACATCTTTATAAATATACAAATAAAAATATTTATTAATTGGAAAATAAAAAGGTAACTAAGGTTCTATTAATAATAATAAATCATAATTATAAACAAATTCAAAATTAGATAATTATTCTTTTAATCACTTTTAAAAAAGTATATTGAGTTTGCATATTTTTATTATAACCATTATTTTCATATTTATTTTTATTCTATATATTTGTATATATTGAATCACCATATAAAAGTTGATTTTCAAGGGAAATTTAATCCTATTAATTTGGTGTTCTTATAATTATCGGTGTTTTGTTAATAAATTTTAGAAATTCTATGGCACAATTCATTGTTCATTATTTTTCTCTTTAGCACATTGGATTTAGCCAACCTTGCCTATTGCCATTTCTATGTATCATAACTCTAAGAACTTACTATAACTATAATTCTCTTTTAGGATAATGAACGCCACTAACATTGCACTATTGTAGCTAATTTTGTTTTATGTGTAACATAAAATGATGACGTTGAAGAAATGTTTTTCTTTTGAATCTTGTAGGCTTCAAAGGTGAATATATGATTTCCACAAAACTCACTTTAGGATATTAATACATACAGACACATTGGGCCAAGAGTTGGTAATTGCCTTCCCAATATTGATTCAATCATTTTTTGAATATTTTAGACATTATGTGGCCATCATGTTTACAATTTATTAATAACTTGTGGTTAAGTCAAAAGACTTTTCTTATGGCTATTAACCTAATTTAACTTAATTAACCTAATTTAACCTTTTCGCTACAAATAAAATTTGCCACCAATCATGCATACCAAATTTCAAGGGATTTTTTCAAGGCCTATAAATATCTATTTAAAAAGTTACACATTTTCAAGCCCATATATTTCAATTCTTGCCTTATAATAAGTTCCATTCCATAATATATATCTCTAGCCTTTTCTAATTGCTTTTTCCTTTCCACCAACCTAGAAATGACATTACAAATTCCAATGTTTATTTCCCTTTTCATGAAATTTATGTAAATTTTAGTTAGTTTTAACATTCACATAAATAATGATGAATTCTTATGTCTATTATTCTATTGATTTTTGTAAAAATATGAAAGTTGTTGGGAATGTAACTTCCCCAAAATAGTGTAATTTGTTTTCTGGAAAATACTTTCCATAATTCTTGACACCTAATGGAATTTAATATTACAAACACTAATTAGATCCTTTTTGCAACATGTTCCAACTATGCCTAATAATTATTGCCTTTAGCTTTCACTTTTCTTATTAAGATTTCGTCATGAAAATATTTCACATGATTTGACTAATAGAGAATATGGACTTCATATCTTATCATTGATCTAACACTTATTACCATGTTCCAATGTGTTGCTTTTGACCTTGGATGTAACTACTTTCCTCCAGCTATTTGCATGAGGCTATTACCCTATCATGTTGTGCCCTCTTTCACCCCTTCTTTCTACATCATTTTTTTGGATTTTGCACATTGCACAAACAACCAACCTTGTTTATGTTAACATGATTGCCAATTCCAATATGATATTCCTATTTTTTTCAAGTTTGCTACCACCGATCTATCAAAGTTTCTTGATGTTTGCTTTTTTTTTTTCTAGTTCATTTGTCCCTTTTAGAAGTCGATCTTTTTCAAATGAAACATACTTTTGTTTTCTAACGGCTTTTTACATTTTTGTTTATTTTGAAGCTTGCATTACATTTATGTAAATGACATAATGTATCACAACCCATAGAAATTTTAGATTGGGTTTTCACTTCAACGACTTTCAAAGTGATCACCTTGTCCCAAATTTTATTCTCTTGACCAAATTCTATCAACAAACATTATCCTTGGCACAAGCACATGAGTTTTACAATTTTAGTCTTACGCTTGTTAGTACACTTCTTGACTTTATTATTTGTGGTTTTCATTGTTGTTGTGCTTTGTCAAATTTCATATTTGTTCGTTCCCTGCTTGGATTATATTTCCCAAGTTCCTCCTCTTCCTCCAAACCTTTCAAATTTTTTCCTAGTGTGTGATTTTGCTCTTGTTGCATCAAATCCTTCTAAGTTTCTTCACTACTACTTTTGTGCCCCTTATAACATGGTGACATTTCATGCTCTTGGACATTCATACCTCACCATCATGGTAGATGATTAAAGGAAGGCCACTGTCTCTGAACATTATATGTGCACTATGTTATATTTTTAATCAAATTTTTTACATATATCTAAGGACATTTGGTATGATCTAATAACTTTGTCTCAAGTTCTCTATACTAGATTCCTACTACCTCTTTGCAAGGGAGATAATAGGTGGTTGGTTGTGGCCGTTATTGCATTGTTGGTGATATCTCAGCTCATAATTATCAGGAAACCATCCTTATAGTAGGAATTGCAAGTTTTGTGGTCAAGACTATGGGTAAGAACTCAAAGTTGACGATAATTTGTTTCAAAGTTCTAATGCTTTTACACTTTTTATTTTCATTGAACTATGTGATTCCTTCCTAGATGAGGACTTGACACCCCTTCTTTCATCAACAAAATTGCCAAAATGCATTTTTCAATCTAATGCACTTTTGTCGTTAAAGCCATCCACCCTTGTGGGGACTATTTAGTTTGTTGTCTCTTGCTTACATGCAATGGTGCTACTAGGACAAACCTCGAATGAATTATAGAATTTAGATTATGACAATATCCCTTTGCAAAAAGTCCAATTCTTTTTTATTACTGTAAATGGGGATGTCTTGTTTGAATTGTCCTTCATGCTTTTGACCGCTCACAACCCTTCCCAAATGCAAAGCATGGATAGAAAGTACAATGGCCATGCTTACTATAAGTTGGTCACAACCAATAAATTTTGTTTGGGTTTAATTTTAGGAAGGCTTATTGCTTAGGTCACTTGTGATGTGTACAGGATGATTGTGAGAACTTTGTGCACTTTGCTTCTCATAATAAAACCTCCTAGTGTGGTGAGTGCGCCCATATACTTGTTGTAGGTCAAATGAGAATGATTCCTTTCGCTTCTTTGTTTCAATGCAAATTTTGTCATGCTCATCCTTTCTGTGTCATAGATTATATTGGGCGAATCTATTATGTTGTGCATAAACTCCAATTTATGTCAAGAACAGCAATTTATCATTTCACATTTTTCTAATGTTTCCTTTCCTTTGATTTGCAAAAGTTTAATGATGAGGAGTGGGCGGACATGCCCACTTGTAATATAACCAAAACTATGCATAACATTTGGTTGTAACAATCGAGGAATCATAACACTTATCTTTATATAATGACATCTAATGATTATGTTCGGGCTTTCAAACAATCTACATTGTATAGACAATATTTGTGAGGGGGTCCACTTGGTCATGGACTTGATAAAAATGAATTGTTGTTGAGGAGGGCCCATTGGTCTAGTGATCCTACTAGATTAGCAACTATTGTGGCAAATTACACATCTAGATCTTCCTTCTCTAATTGCACTTTACACCTTGAGGGGGAGGAGGTTTTTGGGTCTGCCAAACAACTTGTTGATTGTCCTCTTGGTGCAGACAATGATTCTCATTATCTTAACTATGTGAATTTCTTTCATCCATGAGTAATAGTTCTTGCTCCTTAACCCAATATTGTCTGGGATGTAGGCATGTAACAATCACCTTTTGGTTTTAGTGTTTATTTACATTTGATATTTCAAGGTGGCCTAAAGTTGAAGGAAAATATTTGTGTTGATGGCTAATGGTAGATTAAATGTTGCGCACCTAGTTTTGTAATTCAATGTTTTGTGCTCCAAAAAATCATGAACCTCAAATGCAAAGCAAAGATCAACTTTTACAAATCTATAAATGGAACCATGGTTCCAAGTTATTCAGGGTTTTGGGTATAATTTCATAGTGGATCACTAGAACACCATATGCACTAGTTTTGTCCCGATGATTTAAACCATTGTGTTGGTGGGACAATGTGAAAATATGTAATTGCTAGGTCTTTTGTTCCAACTATATGGCCCATCCAAGAAGGTAGTGACTTAATTCAAAAGGAAGTAATAATTCTAGAAGAAGTAGGGTTTTCTTTTGATTACAGTTGTGCTTGAAGTCTATTTGGTTCCCAATTGTCTAGTTCAAGCATTTCGCATGTGCTTGTTATGAATGTTCATAGCATTATGCAATTGATCGATGTAAATTGTTGGCCTACAACTCATGGTGGCAAGAAGGTGAGACAACCTTTTGTTTTGAAAATAACACAACAACACACCAACAATTGGGAGGTTGGCATTTTACTTACCCAATGCATTATTTTTCTCGTTGTTGATGTCCCTTCACTTGGGTATGGACGGATTTATAATATTCTTTTAGATGACAAAGGATATGATGTGATTATTGGAAATTACCGTAGATGTTCATGTGTATACTTTGTCACAATGTTGGCAAGTTATTTGGGCGGTCGTGGGGTGTATGTGCAATGCACATGTGTATCACATCTTATAGATGATTATGTTTTGTGGGCTCATGGAGGAGTTCCTTCATCATTACACATGAAGTTGGGATGAAGTTCATCATTTGTTGAAACACTCTGAAGCTTTTGAATTCTTGTGATAATACATCATAATCTCATTCAAGCCTTTCTATAGCTAGTTGAACTATGTAGGAAGTTTAGATATTCTAATTTCGGCCCAATGGTTTTTTTCTCCACTTTGTAACTTTTCAATCATTGTAAAGTGATCTATATTGATGTATAATATTCAGCCATTTCAACACATGTTTGTCAAATATTTAATATACTTTGAGAAGTTAATTTTCATCAAATATTTTTCAAGTATGCAATTCCCATCCATTTCAACATTTTTGAAAATATTATATTTATTGTCCAAGAACATTAGTGCTTTCAATGGCTTTCTTGGCCAAACCCATGTTTAAAGTCAATAAGCCATTATTGATTTCAGAACAAACAATGGATGTGACATGGAAAATTATTCCATGGCTTGCTAGAGAATATTTTACCATGTCACAAAATATTTCATGATGTGGCAAAATATTCCACCATGTCACTTAATAATATCCATGTGGTAGATGAATATATTAATAATATTCCATGACATGGCATGAAATATGTTCAAAGATTCCTTCCTACTCACTTGAGCAGGCTCACTTGCTCATGCTCGCCCATTTGTTCACTCATTCACCTACTAGCATTGTCGGACATTCACAAATCAAATGTCATGCACAAGCTATGACATAAGTAAAAAGAATAAGTAAAACAATTTGTCCATGGTGTTTTGTATCAGAAAAAAAATGTGTTCTTCCACCAACTACTCATGATTTGGAAACCTAATTTTATCATCCTTACACATAACAAGATGTTTAAGCCATGGTGATTCAACATTGGACACATGGTTCATAGCCCTTAGCAATGTATAAAACTAGATCCTCTATAAATTGGAATTGGGCATGGGAAAAATCACAAGGGGAATAATAAATTGGATTGTCAAGTTTTGATCCTTTTTAAGTTCCATTATTTGCAAAGTTTTAATGTTCAAAACATTGATGCAAATTGATGTTGTTTCAAAGTCCTTTTGCATGTTCAAAATAATTGTGGACAATTTAAATATATATATAAATAAATGCATTTTTTGGTTATAAAATGTGCACCATTCCTTTTCAAAATTGGAGATGATATTAATATTGATGAGATTAAAAAATTGAAATTGGTGAAATTAATTTTAAAACACATTTAAATGCATTTATTTCAAATGTGCACTTGACCTTGAAAATTATGAATTTTGAAATAAGTTTTTAACAAAAGTTATTAATTTGTATGTTATTCAAAACATGGATATATAATCTAAATAATATAAACCAAGATGTAATAAATTTTTTTTTATATCTAACACACAATTATGAACAAAAAATACAAAAAAAGAAGAAGAAATAAACCATCACAAGAATGTTTGGAACTTTTTCCTTGGTAGCACCCTTGCTTCCTTTTAATGTGTTTGCAACCATAGATACAATGAACAAGTTAATAACTTGAAAAACTTTAGAATGAAATTCATTGAAAGTTCCAATTGAATACTTGATTAGTTAAATTAATGAAATCGTAAATCGATATGAAGGTGTAAACACACTCAACGGGCCAAAGTCAAAGCTCTTTCCAAGGACTACGTTTGACATGTGCCATTCATGTGTCGATCTATTGATTTAATTTTTACATTTTTCATATTTAGCTTATAGTTGTGTGCTAGATATAATTACTTTTTGACTACATCTTGATCTATATAGTTTATATAATGTATCTATGCTTTAAATAATATAAAATTTAATAACTTTTAGACACGTTCTTAAAATTCATAATTTTCAAAGTCAAAAACACATTTGAAAAAAACTTGCTCAAATGTGCTTTAAAATCAATTTCACCAATTTCAAGTGTGTTTTTAAAAATAATAATAATAAAAATCCTCTCCAATTTTGAGAAGGAATGGTGTATATTTGATAACAAGAAAAAGATGTTTGAATGTTTGTTTTGATTCATAATGTTTTGAACATGCAAATTTTTTTTAAAAATATCATCATTTTGCATCAAATTTTGAACATTGAAGCTTTACAAATAATGAAACTTTGAAATGAAAAAAAATAAATCCACAATTCAATTTATGATGGAGCCTTGTGATTTTTGAAAGGGACAAGATTAAGCATTGGCCACACATTATGTGGCTCCTTTTCTTGTGTTTGCACCTAACAATATGGTAATAATGATCTTAAACTTCACCACATTTTTGACATCCTAGTCACTCAATTTGAAAAAAAAATCACATTTTTATTGGGCCCTTTTAGTATTGCAAGTACATCTATTCACCCTAATCAACACATCAAAGTGACCAAAAAAGGTTACACAATAGGTTGAACTACTCTAAAATAAGCTTACGACTTGATTTTGCAACATGATGTGTTGAGGTGGTCCTGGATTTGAAAGTTATTTCCACTCAACCAGACTACAATAATGTTAAGCCAAACCATCCACACCAGCCATCAAGTGCACATTAAGAAAATGGCACAGAAGGGAATAATTTTGTTGAATAAACAACTCTTTTCCATCACCCTAGCCATAATTTTTTGAAATTGCATGCAAATACTAAAATCTAGGCAAAATGCAAAGGCAAAATGCAATAATTCTTGCAAGATTTGTGTAGCAGCTCATCAATCTCCTTTGCACACTGACTAGATTGGCCTATTGTGAAAACATCAAAAACCCTAAACCTCATGTATGAGTTGGGTATTAGTCAAACTACATACTAGGTAGGCATGGTCTTTAATACTAATGCTTATACTCGAGTTTATATTTGAATCTAACTCTGTATATACCCCACATAACACTGGTCACAACTAGTGTTGGCAATAATGCCCTTGGTTTGGTGTGTTAAATGTGGAGGTTTTAGGTTCCTATGAGTGGGGGCCCTAAACCAACATCCTTTTAATTGAACTAGCATGGTTTTTTTTTCCAACCATTTTGAACACAAGTTTAGGTGCTTTGAGCAAACAAGCTGATTTCTTGTGCAAAGTTAGCAAATGGGATGAGCTTCATATGTAATTGATCAATTTCAATTAGTTGTAAAACTTTTTACTTAGGGAACTGTTAAGTTCTATTTTGTTGTAAAACTTCATACCTACATAACATGCAATTTTGAGAAGCATGTAGTCTATTCATGGAATTGAACCTGGTTGTCAAACTGGCCCCGAAAGTTCTTTAAATTTGAAAGAATGTATCAAAATTGAAACATAGGGTAGCCAGGTTGGTGTCTGAACACTTAAGGTAAGATTTGCTTGCCATTTTTGCATGGAGCCCTCCTCTTGATGCATTTGTAGCACTAAAAATCAGTAAAAATGGATTAGAGGTGAGAAAGTTATGGCCACTTGAAATAGAGAGGGGCGGGGAGGATTATTTTTACAGAAAATTCTTGGTTGAATAGTTCATAGCATATTTTCAAACCTCTCAAAAAATCTTTAAATATTAATCTGTTGCCTTTAGAGTTATAGGATGATTTATAGAGCTTAAGATCACAATTTCAGAGCAGTTTAAATTACTCAATTTGAAAAAAAAAAAAAAAAAAAAAAAAA
>Ga0209611_10008856_pt1 | contig 15502 bp, 15 predicted proteins | sample S1TSphgellanicum_3_FD_187693 | JGI IMG/M metagenome (GOLD analysis project Ga0209611, IMG submission 187693) | Host-associated microbial communities from peat moss isolated from Minnesota, USA - S1T2_Fc - Sphagnum magellanicum MG (SPAdes) (version 2) | ecosystem: Host-associated > Plants > Peat...
AATGTGACACTTCCAAAGATTCCAAAGATATGTATATCCTTGTTCCAATTAGGTGGCAGAATCCTCAGATTTGTCTTCTTGGCTAGATTTCCTGACACATATCTTCTTCCTCATGTTAGTCAGTCTTTAAGTATTTAATGAGTACCCCAAAATGTAGCCATTTTTGCCAACTTCCACCTCTTCACCATGTGTAAGTCAGATTTTTTTTTCATTGTCTTGTCCAGTCTCTTGTGTTGTCCCTTTTTCATTCTAAGTTATCCTTAGCAAGAAGGTTACTAGATAATTTTTCTATTTTCAAACATGCCTGTTATCTCTGACTTCATGTATCAAGACCAAGACTCAATTATGAGCTGAATTGTTGTGTTCAAAGCTAGAATATCCAGGAGAACACAAAAAGGAAAAAAACCAATAAGAACCTAACAAAAAAAAGCAGGAGAGAGGATAAACTTTAACAGGATACATTTAAGAAAATGATCTTTTCAGGAAAAATTGGCCATTCAGGATCAAGAAGCCTTTGAAATAAACAATTTTGAAGAATCCAAAAGTAGAAATCTTCTATTTTCCCTATTTGCTGATGTGTTGTCAGATCTGAAATCTCTTCAACCTTATGAGTAGGTCATCTCTCAGCTATATTGTGGCTGACTTCAATCATAAGCATTGAGAAGTTCTCAATACTCATGAAGATATGTTCTTGTTCCAATTAAAGTGAGACAATGACTATCTTGACATTCTTTAATCTAACAAGCTGTTTTTGCATTTTCAGTTTGCCAGGAGACTATGGTTTTGATCCACTGGGTTTGTCCGACCCAGATGGTGCTGGAGGTTTCATTGAACCCAGCTGGCTGTCATATGCGGAAATCATCAATGGCCGGTATGCCATGCTTGGAGCTGCTGGTGCAATTGCCCCAGAGATCCTGGGGAAGTTAGGATTGATTCCACAAGAGACTGCACTGCCATGGTTCAAGACAGGAGTGATACCACCAGCGGGGACTTATGACTACTGGGCAGATCCTTTCACATTATTTGTGTTTGAGATTGCCCTCATGGGATTTGCAGAGCACCGCAGAGCTCAGGATTACTACAAGCCTGGATCCATGGGCAAACAGTACTTCTTGGGTTTTGAGAAATTCTTGGGAGGCTCTGGAAACCCTGCCTATCCTGGTGGCCCTATCTTCAATCCTTTGGGCTTTGGCAAGAATGAGAGTGAGCTTAAGGACTTGAAAATCAAAGAGGTGAAGAATGGGCGGCTGGCCATGCTTGCAATTCTGGGCTATTTCGTTCAGGCCATATTCACTGGTGTTGGGCCTTTCCAGAATCTGTTGGATCACCTGGCTGACCCTGTGCACAACAACGTCCTTACCAACTTTAAATTCCCGTACTTATACTAGTTTTGTGTAATTTGCTGGAATTTGACGAAATATCTCATGAATGAAGACTGCATGTTCTGACTGTAATGTGTACTGCACCCACCCAAATGTAAATTTCTTCCTATGTCAACACCCATAATGAATGTGTTATGCCATTTGTATTAATATTTCTTATTTGCTGGACATTGAGTTGCTGTGTGTTGATCGGCAATGTAAAGGCTGCTTACAAGTCACAGTGTGACAGAATTAGGTGGTCTTCAACCTAGCACAAACTAGTGGAAATTATTACTGAAGACTTATGTTACAGCTATTGTCGACCCAGGATTAGGATTAATACCTACATCAAATGTGTTGGGTAGGGTTGATCACCGTAGGTGTGTAGCAGGGATCTTGGTTCTCATGCAACAGGCAGCAGGCAGGAGTACTTGACTGCTGTTTAGTTGCATCGGGATTAGTCACTTGTCTCCACAAGACATCTGGAAATGTGTCAAGAGGCAGGCATTTTGGAAATCTGTTACTGGAAATGTGTCAAAGAGAGACCTGTGCATTTTGTGAAAAATGTGGAGAGTCAGACAGGCTGAAAATGTGTGAAGAGAGCTCTGCTCAGCCAGGAAGTCATCAAGAGAATTATCATCTGAGGCCTGCACAACCTGCAATCAAAATTGAAAGACAAACAATCTGAAAATGTGTCAAGAGAGCTTTGCACAGTGAGGAAGTCGTCAAGAAAATTATCGTTTGAGGCTTGCACAGCCTGCAATCAAACTTGAAAGGCAAACTCTCCTCTGTGTTATTCCTTGAATGGCTAGGGTATTTCTAAAAGACGAATGCATTTGTGTATTTTTGATGTCTGCTTAATCTCCAATCTCTTAGATAGACATGGAACTCCAGATTCTGTGAATGTGCAAAAACCGACTTCTGGAGAATAAAATATAACCTCTTATTGACCAAAAACTGTGTCAAAACCAGTGTTTTGCACGTACCTGGATCCAAGTATAAGAATTGACGGTTCCGGATCTGGGTATCAAGAACCTGACCCAACTGAATCCAAAAATAAAGAAGTCTATGTAAACCTCTACCCATTGAATGGTCAATCATGGTAGAACTATGGTGGAACTGGAAACCTTCTACCTGCCCATTTTTGGTGGATGAAACTCCCAAGGACTTCCTCAGGTTTGGGTGTCCTAAATAGGTCTGGGTATTAGGTTTTAGAGTTCCTTGTCTGTGTTAATTCATGCTTGATATTTAGGGTATCTATGCTACTTTCAACTAAGGTGTAGGACCTATTTTCACTTGTTTTATCAATTAATTTATGGGGCACATCGTTGTTGGTAGCTATATTAACTTACAAGCTAAGTTTGAATGTACGAAACACAAGTAAGAGAACATGTTTTCTAATAGTTGTGCAGATGAAGTGATTCGCAGCTTGTTCAATGAAAAGAACATTGATTCCTTGATCATTGTATTAGTATAGGCTTCTAACAATTTTTGTGCCTTGAAATGTAGAATCGCTTGTATTGAATATGTTACACAACCCTAAATTCAATGGAATCACATCCTCTTTAGAAAATCATAAACCTTATATCTAATAAAATAATATTTGGACAAAACAATATTTCCCTTATTAACAAGTTCTAACATTTTTCAAAAAAGAAAAACCCATTACATTCTGCCACATTTATAAAATGCATAAGATCGGGGACCATAGGTTACTTTCTAAAAAATACTCACACAACACTGGTCAAGATCAATGTTGGGTACTTCTCATTTTTTTGTGAGAATCGATTGGTTCCAGTTCTTGCATTATGTTATGAGAACTTGAGCAGTTTTCTAATATATATATATTTTTGGGCTGGTGAAAATTGACTAGGTTTTCAAGATTTTTATTTTTTAAAAATTCACCCAATTCTAGCATTAGCAGCAATGCGAAAGGAGTGGCACAAGGAATGGTAACATGAAGAATAGAGTGAGAGGAGTGTGAAAAGTAGTTGGTCTAGTTGGTCCCTTTTGAGATATGGAGTGGAGGTAGGCGTAATGCCCAATTTTATGAAAGGTATTCATATTTTTCCCCTTTCAATTGTTGGGTCATTTTATTTTAATTTTTTACTAAGTAAATTGGATGTGCACTACATGATCATAACCAAGAAGGAACAAAATAAATTTTTGTTTCAAAACCTTTTTAAATTGATGTTCAATAAATATAATAAACAATACAAAGTGAAGGGTATTTCAATTCATATTTTTATAAAAAATTAAAATTTTATAAGGTGTGTAATGATTCTAAAAGTAATGTGTGTTTTAATATTGTGGTTGGTTTTGAAAATTGAGACATCAAAATTTAATTAACACTCATTGAAATTTGAATTATTTATTATTGATTTTATTAATTAAATGTGGGTACATCTCATATTAAACTTTTTTAAATTTAAACTTTGAAACAATCATGAACAAATAAAAGTCCAAATGAATTTGTTGTAGTCCTCTTTTAAACCTTTGTACAAATTGCTTGTACAGCAAGCAAGTTCAAGAAAGTTAAAATCTCATCCTTTGTCAATGAATTTACTCTTCATCCTTGCATAGTGAGAAAAAACACAAATAAATCCTACCATCTATTGTATTTATGATGGAAAAAAACAAACAAACCCAAACCTTCCTTTATTGTAATCCTAGTGAGAAAAAACACAAATAAATCCCATCATCTATTGTACTTATGATGGAAAAAAACAAACAAACCCAAACCTTCCTTTATTGCAATTATGACAGTAAGAAAAAAACGAACCTTCCTCAACTATCTACTGTACTTATGCCAACACCAAAAAAACAAATAGATATTGCATTTCTTTTGTTGTCGATACAATTAATGACTCACAATAATTCAAGGGCTCTAAAAAAGGCAACAAGAAAAAAAAAATTATTTACTGTACTTATATGACAACAACAAAAAGCGAATAGCTATTGTATTTCTTTTATTTTCTTTTATTGTCAATATAATTAATGATTGTCACAATAATTCAAGGGCCCTAAAAAAAGGCAACAAGAAAAAATAAATTATTGTGAATGTGCTTGTGACCACGTCACAGCATGAAATTTCGGATTACATATTATAACTTCATGTTTCCATAAAAATCTTTTTCAAGACTTCAAACTGTCAGGTGATCAAATAGGCTTAGAAAGCTGGGAAAAAACATATTTGTCAAAAACTCCCAAATTTATTTTTATTTTGGGTTCCCTTGCTGAATAGTGACAGTCCATTTACAACCAATTGACAACTAGTGCAATAACTTGTTTGGCTAAGCATTATCTTTCCTACACCTTTCAAATTTGCAAATTTAGCCAAATCTACAAAATATGAAATTTGCATGAACGAGACAATTGTTCAAAATATAATTTTACGTGGGTCTTTTTCCACTATTTCTAATACATATATGTAGTTAAGAAGCTAGACTATATTAGCTAATAGTACACCAGCTATTTTCCCTCCCTTGAGCTGTAAGTGGAAGTCTATCTGAAATCTGATCTTTTGAGTTAGAAAGTGGAGCTGGACGATACTTGTCGTAAGACTTAGTAATCTTTTGTAGATCGAGGCAAATTTGTTCAAATGTAGGCCTCTTTGCAGCTTCAGTTTGCCAACACTTCTGGATGAGGCTGGATAATTTTCTGTTTATATGTTCAAGCAATTCAGGTCTCCCACCTTCCCTTACCAGTTTATTGACCTCCTGTCGTGGTAGGTCACTGCTATAAGGAAGTTGCCCTGAGACCACTTCATAACAAGTCATTGCAAAGCTGAAAATGTCCGCTTTTGCTGTATATTTTGGTATTACTGATGATGTCTCCCCTTCTTTTGGCTAGCATGAACACAATTAATCCAAGAAAGAACTTGACATGAGATATTGCATTATTGAATCTGCGTTGCAAAGCTAAACAAAACACGTTCTGTGTTTGTTTGCAAACAACAATGGACTTGATCTACCATTGAACTACTCTGGGTGGCTAACAATATAATCATTCCATTACAGATCAATATATATTTTCTCCTCTTCATCAAGAATGTCTTTGTATGAAAAGCCACTTGCAAACATCTCATCCACATACAAGCTGAGCCAGTATAAGGCGTATGGTTAATGCCCTATTGCCAGGGCATTACCTTGTGTAATAAGTGATGTGAGCTTGCACAGGTGGGCCAATCTCCCATATGAGCCTACCCTATTCAAAGGATTTCACGAAATGAAATAGGCCCTGTGCTGAGGTTATAACTTATTGCCAAAATGAAGCAGTATCTGTCAAAATAACTTGCCATTCTATTTGCTTTAAAGGAAGTTAGACACATCTATAGAAGGGAAGAGAGTTAGTCACATTTAGATTCAAGAGGAGAATGTTTAGACACTTTCAACCTTCATTTCAGACCCCTAAATCCCTTCCCCAAAATAATTGACTAGGAAATGTATAATTAGACACTCACTTGGATGTGAGATACTTCTGGTGCCCTCCAGCCAGTTGTTCCAACAATTCCAGAAAATGATGAATTTGAATAAATAGAAGAGCTTGAAGTAATATCTCCATCACCACGTTTGCTTGTATCAAAACGCTTCTTGAGCTGGACAGCTTGCGACACCCCAAAATCTGCAATCTTCACTTCAATGTGGGCAGCACGTTGGTTGACAAGTACATTTGAGGCCTTGAGATCTCCATGGAAAACTCCCTGTTCGTGTAGGTATGCCATGCCTGCTGCAATTTGAGAGATGATGTCTATGGCTACTCCTTCTGGAAATGGTGGAGCTTGTGGAGAAGATTCAACTCGATCTTTAATGAGATGACGCAAATCTCCATCCATTAGCTCCATTAGAATCATGCTAGTCGAACAATCTGTAGAGAAGCCCACTAGCTGCACAATGTGTGGATGCCTAAGTTTTGAAAGGATCCCCACCTCTTTCCTCAATGCATCCATATCCCTTGTTCTTATGATTTTGGCAGCAAAGTTGCATCCAAGCCAGTATGCCGTCCGCACCAACCCATAAGCCCCCTTTCCAATCGTTTTCCCACATTTAACTTGCCGCGAATCTATTTGCATATTGATAGGGAGGTTGTACATGTCGGGTGTCCCCTTCAGCTTAGCAATTGCTGTTGGCAAATTCTCATGAAACATCTGCAATGTTTCCAGTATCTTGTCATGGTCGTCCTTTGCATTCGCCCTCATACTGTTTTCTGCAATTGATATAACCTTCCACAAGCCATCTTTGAGCAAGTCAAACTTCCACATGTCGGGCAAGCCACTGAACGCGCGATAATGCAATTTTTTGATGTAAGTCTTAAGCAACAAATGGATCTCCTCAAAGGCCTCCCAGTTGTCTCCCCTGGTCACTGCCAGTTCGAACCATTGTGCACTTCCATATTGCAAGACTAGGACCTTACCCTTCTCAAGGATACGAATAATCTCATCCATAAAAAACAAGGCATCTGTGTAAAACAAGCTATCCGCCGGACATCCTTTCAGATAAGTCTCAATCCCGGCGAATACATTCGCCAAACTGCGACATTGATTTACATTAATCATGCTGGCTCTACTACCCGCAAGAACCGCCGCAACGACGATCTCGACTTCTTTCATACGATCTCGGATCTGCTGCTCCATACCTGTTGCCTACACAAAAAAGTAAACTGAACATCAACATAAGCCATAGCTCCATCCATGCGCATTTGAGCAATATACGATGCAACGCTTTTCGGCAACCAATTCGGAACGTAACGGATCTGTGCATTGCTCACCAATTGACTATTAGAACAAAGCATTCCACTGATCAGCTCACCGATTGACTATTCGAACAAAGCACTCCACTGATCAGCTCACTCCTTGACTATTCGAACAAAGCATTCCACTGATCAGCTCACCAATTGACTATTCGAACAAAGCATTCCACTGATCAGCTCACCCATTGACTATTCGAACAAAGCATTCCACTGATCAGCTCACCCATTGGCTATTCGAACAAAGCATTCCACTGATCAGCTCACCCATTGATTATTCGAACAAAGCATTCCACTGATCAGCTCACCATTTGACTATTCGAACAAAGCATTCCACTGATCAGCTCACCCATTGGCTATTCAAACAAAGCATTCCACTGATCAGCTCACCCATTGATTATTCGAACAAAGCATTCCACTGATCAGCTCACCATTTGACTATTCGAACAAAGCATTCCACTGATCAGCCGCGAGATCATCAAGGTTGTATGTAAGGAAAGAGGGCTTAATGAACGTGTAGACTAGCTCACTAGAACAACGAAGTAATAAGAAAAATACAAATTTCATCTTTAAGTTTCGCGAAAACGCACGTCAAAGGGTGTGCACAAGGATGTGGGGCAAAGGGCCACAAGTTATCCGATGGTGCCGGAACTTCAGTATACCTGATCAGTCACGAGCAGGTGCCAAACTCCGTTGCATCCTTTATCAAGCCCTCTGTTCAAATGTTTGGAGAGAAAAAATCCAGGAAGCCGGAAAACTTAGAAGTTGTGTTATGCAGTGAATAAACGGTGGATCAAAAGAAGAGGAGTGAGTACCTTGGAGTGCCTCGTTTCTGAACTTGGTAGCAAATTTCCAACTTCCCTTCCAAGACTTCAAATAGTCACGACTATTCTCATCAAAACTTCTAAAAGCAGAAAAAGATTGAGCAACAAACACCTTGCCTCCAAAGCAATACTGACCACGAAACCAGAATCGGACGGATTTTTGTGTACACACCAGCGACAAACCAACCATGGAAGCACAGAACAGAGATGATACAAGCCAAGCATTCCGAAAATGGCTGGGCTTCATTTTTATACAGCTTCTTTATCCCTAACCCTAAACAGCGCCTCCGCCGCCTTGAGCGGCGGCAGCTGTTTAAGAACCCTAAACCTTAAAGTATCGAGAACCGGATGCAAGTTCTTTGAGAGAACCTGTCCGTTTCTCCAAAATTAAAAAAATAAAAACAAGGAGAATCGGTTCTCGTTCATGTGAGAACCGGAGGTTGGTTCTCCATCCGGTTCTCACAATCAACCATGTCAACCGGTTCTCATTGTGAGAACCAGGTCAGGATTTGAGAACCGCTCCACACTGGTCAAAACATCAAAACTCATGACAGTCTGGATGGCTTTAATCTCATTAGCACAGTCTGGATGTCTGGCTTGATAAAGGATGCAACAAATTCTAGTGAGCTATTCTACACGTTCATGAAACCCTCTTTCCTACATACAACCTCGTTGATCTCACGGCTGATCAGTGGAATACTTGGCGAGTGTATACAACAGGATTGATGGTTATCTCAAAAAATTGGTGCAGATGGATGCTGCAAATGACTTACGCTTATTGCCATTGCTGGATGAGATTATTCGTGTCCTTGAGAGGGGAAAGGTCCTAGTCTTGCAATATGGAAAGTGCACAATGGTTCGAACTGGCAGTGACCAGGGGAGATAACCAGGAGGCCTTTAAGGAGATCCATTTGTTGCTTGAGATTAACATCAAAACATTGCGTGATCGCATTTCACAAGGTTCACCTGGCTTATACTCAGGTAACTTGTGGAGGTACATATCAATTGCAAAAGAGAGTATGAGGGCAAATGCAGAGCACGATCATGACAAGATACTGGAAACATTGCAGATGTTTTATAAGAGTTTGCCAACAGCAATTGCTAAGCTCAAGGGAACACCCGACATGTACAACCTCCCTGTCAATATGCACATAGATTCACAGGAAGTTAAATGTGGGAAAAAGATCGGAAAGGGGGCTTATGGGTTGGTGCATGAGGCATACTGGCTTGGATGCAACTTTGCTGTCAAAATCATAAGAACAACGGATATCGATGTATTGAGGAAAGAGGTGGGGATCCTTGCAGAACTTAGCCATCCACACATTGTGCAGCTAGTAGGCTTCTCTAGAGGTTGTCCAACTAGCATGATTCTAATGGAGCTAATGGATGCGGATTTGTGTCATCTCATTAAAGATCGAGTTAAATCTACTCCACAAACTCCACCATTTCCACCAGAAGTAGCCATAGACATCATCTCTCAAATTGCAGCAGGCATGGCATACCTACACAAACAGGGAGTTTTCCACGGAGACCTCAAAGCCTCAAATGTCGTTGTCAACCATCGTGGTGGCCACATTGAAGCTAAGATTGCACACTTTGGGGTGTCACAAACTGTTCAGCTCACCAGGTGTGATCGAGGTAGTGGTTCAGGCTCTTCTGTTTATTCAAATCCATCATTTACTGGAGTCGTGGGTACAACTGGTTGGAGGGCACCAGAGGTGTCTCATATCCAAGTGAGTGTCTAGAAATCCAATTCATAGTCAATTGTTTTGGGGAAGGGATTTGGGGGTCTCAAACTAAGGTTGAAGCTTCTAGACATGAGAAAAAAAGTTTCTTTCAAAATGAAAGATTTTGATTCTCTTGAATCTAAATGTGACTGGGAGCCTCTTCCCTTCTATAGATGTGCCTAATTTCCTTTCAAGCAAATGGAATGTCAAGGTTATTTCAACCAATGCTGCTTCATTTTGGTAATAAGTGATAACCTCAGCGCAGGGCCTATTCCATTTCATGAAATCCTTTGCATAGGGTGGGCCCATATGGCAGGACCTCCCACCTGTGCAGGCTCACCTCACTTATTACTCTGGGTAATGTCCTGGCAACAGGGCATTACCCTATGCCTTATACTGTCTCAGCTTGTATTTGGATGAGGTGTTTGCAAGTGGCCTTCCATACAAAGACATTCTTGATGAATAGGAGTAGAATCATATTGATTGTATTGATCTGTAATGGGATGACTATCTTGTTGACCACCCAGATCATAACAGTAGTTTTATGATAGATCAGATCCACTGTTGTTTGTAAACAAGGGCTAATCCTATTTTGTTTAGCTTTGCAACTCAGATTGAACAATGCAATATCTCATGTTGGGTTTTTTCTTGGGTCAATTGTGTTCATGCTAGACAAAAGAAGGGGAGACGTCATCAGTGAAACCAACATATACAGCAAAAGCAGATGTCTTCAGCTTTGCAATGACTTGTTATGAACTGGTCTCAGGGAAACTTCCATATAGCAGTGACCTACCACGACAGTCAGTCAATGAACTGGTCAGGGAAGATGTGAGGCCTGAATTGCCTAAAGATATAAGCACAAGGTTATCCAGCCTCATCCAGGAGTGTTGGCTAACTGAGGCTCCAAAGAGGCCTACATTTGAAAAGATTTGCTTCAATCTACAAGAGATGAAGGCCTTGGAAACTATAGCTCCAGAGAGGCCTACATTTGAATAGATTTGCTCTGATCTACAAGAGATGAAGGCCTTGGAAACTATAGCTCCAGAGAGGCCTACATTTGAAGAGTTTTGCTCTGATCTACAAGAGATGAAGGCCTTGCCAATTATAGCTAAAGGGAGGAAGAAAAGTGGGTGTACTATTAGCTAATTTAGTCTAGCTTCTTAACTACTTATACTTATTAGAGTTAGCCGAAAGATATCCATGTAAAGGTACATATTGGTTTTAGAAGAATTGCCTTATTCATATGACTTTCATGTTTTTGTAGATTTGGCTGGATTTCCAAATTTGAAAGTTGGAGTATAGACAATGTTTAGGCAGGCAAGTGATTACACTCTCAGTAACATCATAATCCGATGGTAGATATGTATCTTTTAAGAGCATTGTGTAGGTTGACTACTCAAATGTTTTTAATGGCTTTTATCAACCTATCAATATTACAAAACGTTTTTGTGTAGAACCTTGTAATTTCATTGAGAGTAGAAACTCAAATCTAAATGTGAATTCACTATTTCTTCATTTCCTACATTTAATTTTATTATTTTCATCTAATCAAGCTCCCACTATTTAACAAAAGAAAATATGATATGAATTATGATGAGTTAATGTTGAATATTTTTCATTGTCTGTTACTTATTATTTGAGGTAATCCATTATGTGATGTAATTGGTTGTAAATGTCTTGTTACTATTAATTAGCATTCAGACCCAAAGTAAAAATAGATTTGGGAACTTTTGACAAATATATTTTGCCCCAACTTTGTAAGCCTATTTGTTCACCTAACAATTGAAGTCTTGAAAGAATTTATGTGGAAACATGAAGTCATTGTATGAGTTTGATAGGGCACAAAGCTTTACATTTAGATTTGTTAAAATTTTAACCTTGTACAAAAGTCTTATTTCAAGAGTTTGTGTAGTAAAACCTTCCATGTGGATCTAATTTAATGATCTTTATGAAACTTCTTAAAATGCTTAAACATGATGTATTTTGCATTCTTTTTCGACAAATTAACAACCAACCCCCTTTGAACATGACACATATTATTTAAATATTATTCAAGTTTCTAGGGAAAATATGGGAATGTGATATCCATAGGTGGAATGGTGGCAATAACACGTGAGGTGGCAATTGGAATATTTCCCAATTACATGTAGACTTGGTGAATAGGCTGTCAAATTGTTCACAAAAGATCGGGAAATTTGTTCCTTACAACAGCTTTGTTTTATTTTTTGGACAAGGTCACCAAAAGGTTGATGAATTCATCAATTAACTTACAATGAATATTAAAAAGTTAAACAATTATTGCTACAAGAAAGTTGGATAGATTAGTTTTTGCATTTTTTTTTAACATGGTTTTCATCTAGTTATATTGTCCCCATTGTATTACAGGCTAGTAGAACATGGCATGTTCATTTGAATAATAAACATGTGCAATGGAAAATTGTATTCATATTCTCAAATTTTTCCATTGACACAAATTACTTGTTATATATGTATTTTCAATTGAACATAGATGTTCAGATGATTTGACCATTTTTCTTTTTGTTTTTTTCCATATGTTGTTGGGCTAGTTGATATGCATTATTAAACCCATGAAGTAACAATTCGTTGTTCATAAGTGGAATGTAAATTATTTTGAATGTGTTTTGAAGTGATCAAGTACGGTTGTGATGTTACAAAAGTGGTGCAATTTCAATTTTATTCTTATGATATTTCATTGATCATGTGTATATATCTAAGACACATATGTGGTAATCAACTAAATGAATGTATATGGTCATCTAAGTTTTTATCATGTATCAATATTGAACTAGAACATAAACACTTGCAATGGATTATATTTAAATGATAGGATGATTATTAAAAAGTAGGGCAATATGTTGGATGGCAAAAGACTTATCAAGGAATTAAAGTGTGTTTGACATGTGTTAGTGGAGGTAATAGTAAGGGTCGATGTGCAATGAAAGAAAGGATAGAATGAAAAACAAGAATTTGATGATGATTAATTGTGTGAGGAAAGTAATGTACACACAAACATTGTAGCAGATGATGTCTTCGAATGGGACTTCATTGATCCATTTCAACCTAAAGAAGTTTATCAACATTTGTTCATGGATTAGATTAAACACATGTGACACCAATGGCGCAAGTGCCTATGGTGTTTTACGACATAAATTTGGTAATTCAAAAATTCATGGTTGGGCGAACATGTGGATTGAATAGTAATTTGCCTATGGAACATATTCAAGAATTTGAAGTTCATGCATTGATGTCTCCTACAATTGGACTACACCAATCAAGTCATAATATGCGAGCCCATGTGTACAATCAATTTGGAGGCTCATTTTACAACCCATATTCAACACAATAATTTCATCCTAGTGCCAACAAGTTGAACTTTGACATTCATAGAATTGCACTTGATCGCCATGTCATGCCAATTATACCAAATTGAATGGTACCCTAGGATGTTCAAGCACCATGATAGATAGGAAGAAGCAGGAATGCACATGAAAATATATAGTGATGTGAGGAAATTGAAACAAACACATGAACACTAACAAACATTTGTAATTGAAATGGATTTTTTATTGAATGAAGCTTGGCCAAGTGTTGGATCAGATCATTTTGTAATTGAAAGTGCAAGTTTTCATTTTCCATATTTTTTGCGCCTCTTTTGAATTCTTCAAATGTTAAGCCTCTATTTGGGGTGGCACATTTTATGGCTCGGGGTTGTGGTACATTATTTTGTAGGTCACATTCAACTATCATGTCATGGAAGATGATACACACATACATAATATGTGTGATGGTCATAGTGTCCCCATTGCCTCACCAAGTTTTGAATGATTACAAATTGAAACTACAAAATGACAAAACACCTCTCTACATATTTTTGTACAACCTTTTGTTTAATGGCAAGAAAAACACATTTTTCATGTTGAGGTTCATGAATAGTTTCACAAAACAAGATCAAGGAAAATAAATCTCAAATGTAAATGAATAATACATGGGGTACAATTTTTTATTCACCTCATGAACTAACATCCATCAAGCTATGGTGCATTTCTAAAGAGGAAAGAGGTCAAGGACACCAATGCAATTAGATTGTTGGACAAAATAGTTGTCAAAATTACATACCGAATCAACAATGTGCAAAAAAATTGGCCTTGACATTCAAAACCTTTCCCAGAAGTGCTCTTCATTATAAACATGGTTAGGGACAAAATAATCACACCACAACCCCCTAAAAGTTTAACCCTTTCTACATCCTTTTTACCAATATTGGAAACAAAAAAATTTGGGCCAATTCCTATTCACTAACAAATGGGATCGCAAAATTAATATGTGAATTCAAATTAATTCACACTCTTAAAAGCATTATAACAATCTAGTGTGAGACTAAACAAGTGTATTTGAAGGTGGGTCCAAAGTTTTACTCACTAAAAAACACTCAAACATGACACTCACATATGTACCTTAATTTAATTAACACTCGCCATGATAAGTTAGGTACTCATTCATCAAATTTAAAAACATAACCCTAAGGGTGATGGGTCAATGGTATAGCCCAAATTTGGTGTGGAAATGGAAATTTAAGTTTGACTAATTGGATGTGTAAAGTAACATCCAAGGAGTAGGGCATTCCCCAAGTAAGTGCTCCACATTACGTTGCACAATGGACTAGGATGATTTTTTTTTCCTTTTTTTTTCAACATGTGTTTTGTTTTTGGAAATAACATATAATTTTCAAAATATAAATTCCTCTTGATAACATGCCCTTCATATACATTAAAAAGATTATGCTAGTGTTTTACAAATTAAAAATTATACTTTCAACTTCAAAAATTGAAACAATGAAATCATAACCTTTTTAATATGAGGATTATACACATGAAATCTTAGCTACTACAATAAAGATGTGCATAAAGTTGCCCAAAATTGGGACAAGAACCTTAACTTTGGGCAAATTGTGAAACTAGTTGTTAAACTTGGCATGAAGTTGATGCAAATGAAAAAAAAAAGAGGGGGGTGAAACTCATAATGACACCAAAATTGGTGCATTTCCAAGTTTGGATGAGAAAGGTTATATGTCCTCAAATTTCATGTAACAAAAACAATCTTGGAAAATTTTTAAAAGGTGTGGTTGCAACTTTTGGTTTCATGTGTTTGTTTCAAGATAGTTCCATGTGATAGAAGCAATGTCAAAGAATTTCAAATAATGTTTGTATTAGTTTCAAGGTCTATTTCAAAAGAGCTTCAAGTTACATTTGATGTTTTCAATGTTGGAGAGTTTCAAAAAGTGGGTTGCAACTTTTATTTTCAAGTTTTATTCCAAAAGAAATGGTGTGAATGGGGGAGGAAAGAGAGGGCATGAAAAAAACGGTATAGCCTTTAGTGAGATTAAGAGTTTCAAAGACAATCGCATGTTTGTTATAACATCAATAGAAGGAGAGGAACATGCGTTTGTTGCAAAAATATTCAAAGTTCAAATGGTTGAGTGGTGGCATCGAGGTTTCACAAAAAGAAGGCAATTGTGGAACATGCATTGTGACAAGAGAAGGTGGCATGGAATAGAGGTCATCTACAAATGAAGATCTACCACTCTCTTTTTCTCTCAAATTTATTTTGGTTTTGCCTTGTTTTGCCATCGTTCTATCTATTTGCTTCTATATCTTTTTTGTCTTTTTTTTTTTTTTTGTTTACTATGCATTTTTTAATTATATTTCTTCTTTATTCGGCATTTTTTTCCTTTAGTTAATAATTTTTCTTTATTTTGTTTTCTTTGTATCTACCACACTCTCTTTATTTCAATTGGTTTCTTGTTGTCTATCAATTTCATACCTTT
>Ga0209611_10008857_pt1 | contig 15500 bp, 11 predicted proteins | sample S1TSphgellanicum_3_FD_187693 | JGI IMG/M metagenome (GOLD analysis project Ga0209611, IMG submission 187693) | Host-associated microbial communities from peat moss isolated from Minnesota, USA - S1T2_Fc - Sphagnum magellanicum MG (SPAdes) (version 2) | ecosystem: Host-associated > Plants > Peat...
AAAGCCCCCAGTGACTAGAATTAAATGGTGGTGGTTTCATAATTTTTAATCTTAAGCTGTAAAAGATATTGGATTTTGAATCATTTTTATATGTGAAAATTTAGTAACAAATGAAATCACTTTTTAATGAAAATGAAATTATGATTTCATGCTTCAAATAAAGAATTTTGGGTAAGTTCTTGGTGCTTTTGGAAATAATTCAATAAGTAGGATTTAATGGAAGTGATTTTGTATTGTTTAGACCTAGGATGAAAGCTTGATATTGAATTTTGAATCAATTATGTTTGTCACTAGAAATTTATTAACAAATGAAATCTCAATTTTTAGTTAGAATGAAAGCTGAATTTTAGACTTAAGTTTAAAATTTGGGGTAAACTCTTGGTGTTAGTAGAAATACTTTAATAAGTAGGATTCAATAAGTAGGATTCAAGTTTTGTAATTTTTAAACCTAAGGTGTATGAGATATTGAGTTTTCAATTTAAAAATATTGAAAAAAAAAAAATTTTTAATTTTAAAAACCTAAGTATAGAATAATAATGATGAGGACGACATTAAAGACATTACATTTGAATTTATAGCCTGAATTTTTTTTTAAATATTACATTTGAGTCCTTGAAATACATATTTTAAATTAATTTAATGTTTATATATATTTGGATGTCAATATTCCTCGTTATGTTATGTTGTGGTTCAATGGTTAAGGCCTTGGTGTATGTAAAAAAGTTGAAGGGTGTGATTATCTTTTGTGTCATATGTTTAAAAATTTACACATGGCCTATTATATGATGATTTTAAAAAAGAAAATTGAATGGAGCACTAAACAAGGGTTCAACAATCATTAGTAGTGCAGTTGAAAAAATAAAATTTTGTTTGTTTCTTTGTTTTTTTTGGGTAGTCTAACTCAAGAGCAAATTCAACAAAATTGTGGCAATCCAACAAATCATAGTTGTGATAGTTCTTCAAAAATATAGATATTTATGTTTTGTTTATTTATTTATTTATTTATTTGGCCATGTAGGATGTTAAATCAACTTGATTTTTTTAGTTGAATTAAATGAGGAACATTTCAGTCATCTTAGTCATTTCAACTTAATCAAGTTTATGGCATAAATGATTGGTCCATTTTTATAATAACTAAAATTGTTCATTGATCATTATGATTGAAAAATTGACTAAATTTAACAAAAAAAACTAGGTTTTATACAAGTGAAGGTAATTATAACATGGAGAGGAAATGGAAGAGTTGGTATCCAAATTTTCAACCTTTTTTGGCTTCCTTTTACTTTTTCCAAAATCCAAACTCCTCACATCAAAGGATGTCGGATGAATGGGCATGTTACACATTAGCATGGCTTAAAAGGGTAGTCACATCATTGATTGATCCGTACATTGCTTTAGTGTTTTCTCCATCTCCCACCTTTGTGTCCATAAATGTCACCTTGACCAATTGAGGATGCTTGTTGGTTCTCACTTGTAGACTAACCCATGTATCCTTTGAAAAGGCTTCAACCACACTTGTGATGTGCCTCTACCTATTTATTTGGGTGCAAATGTATGTGCTTGAAGATCAATTTTTGAAATGTTCATTGCCCTTTTCCATGGATCCCTTCTTTGTTAATGAGATGTGATTTTGTCTTTCAATTAAAACATGAAGTTCTACTTTCTTAATTCTTCAAAGTTTTCCATATCCTTCCATTTTTTTTATTTCTTTTTTTTTAATACCTATGGGAGAATTGCCTATTGTTATGTGTATCATTATTGTGTACTCAAACTCCCCCTCCCCTCTCTACATTTGAACACCACCACCATTCAATTTGCATTTCTTTGTTAAAGTGCAAGTTTAGTTGATGCTTCAAAATGTTTTTTATTAAACCCATGGAGGTATAAATTGGTAAGTTAGCTTTAGTTAAGGTTTTACTTTAACAATCCTCATTATTATTGACTATTCTCATTCCTAAAGGAAGTTTAAGTACGTTTACATATGTCGCAACCCTAGCTTTGGGCTCGCGACCAAGGCAAAGGGGTTGCAAGGTGGCGGGCCAAGAGGAAGGAAGCCCGAGAGTTAAGGCAAAAGCATTACAAGGGTGCGGGCCAAGAGGAAGTCAGGGAGTCAGGGAGTCACATCACATACTCCCGGGAGTGTAGAAAGTGGTGAGGGAGTGTGAGGGAGTGAACACTCACACTCCCAAGGCAACTCCCACTTTGGGAGATGGACTCCCAATGGACTCCTGGTGGACTCCCGAAACTTCAGAGAGCGATTGAAGGGGTCAAACCTCAATGTCTTGTAGCGTTCTTTATACCATTGGAAAGCTCTTGGAACGTAGATGTCTAAAATGGGCTCGCATTGCTCATTTGAACATCTGAAACACAAGTTATGGCCAAAAGAAGGGCCGGGAGTCAAACTGTCAGTTTGACTCCCGACCACAAAAAGTCGGGAATCGACCCGATTTACTTAGCTACAAGGGGCGTGCGACATACCATTGGAAAGCTCTAGACGAGAGCTACAACTTTGCTTCAGACCTCATTGTGATACGAGGTCTGCTCGCAAAGTTATGGGGCTCCAAAATCACAGGAGTCCCATTTGGCGCGATTTCGGGACTCCCATTCGGGAGTCCCGGGAAAAAGAGCCATTTGGATGTAGCCTCCGTGGAGAGCTATAGAGTATACTATAAGGGGGAAGGTGGTGACTTCCCCCAAGTCTGGGCCATGGTGAGTCTTGTGTGTCCGTGTTGCCCGTGGCTCGTCTTAGCACCAAGGGTGTTCCAACTATGCACTAACCACTTTGTGTGAGTTGTGTGCAGGCCCGTGTGAGTGAGTGAAGCTTGTCAACTCTTCCTAGTTCCATCCTAGAACTCCAACACGCCTTTCTACCCCTCAAAGTGTTGTGAGCTAGGGAGCGTGCTTCGACTCCTCCCTCTTCCGTTGTTTTCTACTTGGGCTCACATTTGAATCCTTTAAGGAGTTGGGAGTGCGTCAACATATTTGTTACAAAGCAAAACCTCTAATTTGTCTTTGGATATTCTTGTGAACACTGACCACATTTAGGGTCTCAACTCAACATACTTGGGTATGGAGTTGATGTGCAATGCTTCAAAAAAAAAAAACTTGGGTGTGGAAGAGTCCATGTTTTTTTACCTATTTTTGTGGAGGGTGTTTTGGGTGGTTGCCAATCTTGTATGTATTTATTTTTAGTAATTATAAACATTGGGTCTACTTTATTTTGTTCCTCATCTTTTGCTGGGAGTTTTGTGAATAGATTTTCATTAATCCAATTCATTTATAGATTGCCTTTTTTGTTTAGTGAAAGCCCAAGAGAAGTTTTTTTATTCTAAAGTTGTTGGGGGACTTGCTAAATTCATTCAACTTTGTTTTGTTTGATATGTTCTTTTTAGCATCCTTTCCAACCACTTCTTGGGCAACCATCAATGTTGTAGTCTTGTTCTTTGTCCTTGACTCCCCAAGTTCAATCCTCCCTTTTGCTTCAGCCATATCCCAAGTGTTATTGAGTAATTGGCATGGGTTTTTTTGAGGGAAAACTTTTGATTGCCCATCCCAAGCACTAGTTGGGTTCTACTTGGGCCAACATTGGCAAGTAATGAAACCCTTTGTCTATTTGGAGGTTTGTTTTCTTGGTTTACCATTATTTAGTCCTTAATCTCTTTCCCCTTCCCTTTGGTTTTGGGAGCTTTTGGGTTGAGATCAATGGGCTTCCTTGGATTTTTTAGGTAATGTATTGTTTATTGCCTCTTTGGGATTCTTCTTGCATCCTTCACTTGTGCCTCATGTTTAAGTAACCATGCCTTGTTCACTCCTTTTGCTGGAGCTTTGTTTGCATCATGCCCATTTGCTACTTGATTCCTCCAAGTGGTTGTTTTAGCTTGTTCTACACTTGTAGAGTTGAATCCATCCTAGACCGGAACCTTGTGTGTCATGCAAACATTAGGAAAGTGCCCAAATCTCCTACCATGCTTACATTGGTTTGGAAGGTTGGAGTACATTATCTTTTGAAACACCATAGCTCTAAATTCAACATGTTTTTAGAAAAAAATAATTTTGATACTCCAAACTAATTTCTTTAAGCTAAGGACTTCCACCACGCTCATTAGACCTACAAGGTGTTTTATGTATGAATCCAACATTTCCTCTATTTTGCTCACCATGTGGGTGAACATTTTTTGCATCATAAAAAACTTCATTAAGAATTGAGAATTGAACTTTTACCATGTGCATTAATTGCAGCCCTGCCTTTTAACAATTGAATAAAGATGAGATTCATATTCCAAAAAATGAATGGCATATTATTCCATTCCATAACAATGGTCTTTTGAACTTCCTTAATTTGTTTTGTTTTCATCCATGGAAACAATCTCAAATAATCCTTAAGTGAAAAGTTTCACCAAGTGAATATTTGTGTATATGCAACTTCATATGATTCAAGAAGAATTTTTGTGAAGGCCTACTATGTCCTAAAGCTTGACCAATCATCTTCATCCATGTGCATTGAATTGGTGCACCTTGTAATTCTACTACCCATGCTTATGGGAAATTCATGCCAAACTCCAAATTTTTGTCCACTAATGAATCATCATGAAGATCCTTTTTTACATGACTTGTGTCCAATTCTTCATTCAATGAAACTTGAGTCGAGGAGGCATGGGGCTTTAAAGCGCACATTGTTGAGATTTCATTTTGTGTTTCTTTGGACAAGGCTTTTGCCATTGGAATTACCGTAGTACCTTTTCAAGTTCAGCAAAAATTATATTATTTTTTTAAATGTCAAATTTTAGAAAATTAAAGTCCCTTCCCTTTGAAATTTTTTTAAACTATTGTTTATTGATGCCAAAATTTCATAGGATTCCTAAACTAAATTCTCCTTTGCTACACTTTTGTAATAGGCTTTTAGGTATTGCACCAATGTTCTGATACAAACCATTGTAGTTTCAATAAGTTCATATGGGATATTAATGATAAGGAGCCAATGATGAAAAGGAGGCTAGAACCTTACTACCCGAAACTTACAATTTGGTTGTAATGTCACCTTAGCTGTAGATTATGTAAATAAAATTGTCATCTTTTTCCATTTCAACAAGTGTTGTATTTCTTTGTCTTCTTTTCTTCCTTGTTTTTTTCTTTGAAAGTTTTGTGTCATTGTTGTTATGCGCTTTGTTGTTTTTGTGAGGATTGGAAAAGTGCCACAAAAGAAACCAAATCAACACAACGAGTTTTAATCACAAGAAAAGTTTTTTTGGGGGAAGTTTTGGAGTTATTTGTGGCTACTTTCATCAAGTAGATTATTTAGTTGTCTAGTTTGCTCAAAATGTTTCTCAACCAAGGTGTCTAATTTTGATGGTGAGAATGTAAGTTTGAAGCTTGAAATTGGGTTTCTTAAGCAAATTTTGTTTCCACATATATTTTGTAAACTTTTGTTTAATGTAATGATCAAGAAAATGCAATTGGAGTAAGGTTTGGATAAACCAAAACTTTCGTCATTTACCCGCACGTGGTTGAATTTTTTCACTTTGACATTTAGATTAGGCAAAAACTAATATTTAGAACATTAAGAAGGAGATGTATAGGAGACATGACATGTTGATAAGGATTTGGTTTAAGACCAAAAGAATGGCTTGGGTGACAACACACTAAAATGGAATACATAATCTTGTCATAGCTTGTTGGATTATTAATCATGGGGCATGGAACAAAATATTGCTACTACAAAATGTGGGTGCAGTTCATTAGTCCTCGTTCACTAGACTAGTGAACTCATTATTTTTTCACTGGTCCTCGTTCCTACAACTAGTGAATTCATTCAAAATCCAGTGAAATCACTTAACGTATAGGGACACATTTTGCTGTAGTGTACGAATGAATAACGTGTGAAAAGGATTCAAAAAAATAATATTACATGTGATATGATCACATTGTATGAATTCCATGAATAGATTTTGAGTTGCCATAACATATTAGACCTTTGAAATGCCAAAAACCTTGCATCATAGTCCATATCATATGATTGTAAGCTCATTATATTTACTAAAATGCTTAGTTGGGTGATTTTTTTGACATTAAAAGCCATTTGATATAAAGGAAAATAATTTTGGAAGATTTTGAAAACTATAAATTGATATATTCAATGAAATATAGATTTTTTAATAAAATCATGTATTCATTTGAATCAATAATTCAAGTTCTCATTTTTTAATGTAATTTTTTGATGTAATTACCTACAATTGATCAAATCTAAAAATAAAATAATAATAATTTAGCCTTGCCATATGACTTGTGCAATATAATATATTATACCATAGTGTAAAATGAACTTTTATTTTAACACTAGCATGGACTCCACATGTGCCAAAAAGTACTCCACTTTAATGTGCTTTCACCCCCTTATACCATGGGCTCCTTAAAGTTTCATAGTAGGTAAATTGATCAACTACAAAGCTTTGCAAATTAGCGGCACAACTGCTGTTGTTGAATTTGTAAAACATACAATTCTCCTATCAAGGTTGATCAAAGAATGACTATCCTATCTACCCACACTTGTTATAATAATCTACTCATTTTATCAATTTTTCTTTGGATGCATCAACTATAAAAAAACATTCATATCAAGTTTTTCAAAACAATAGTAACATGTAAAAAAAATTTCCCAACAATGTAAAATAATTTCCTTATGAATGTAATTTTAGTTTAGTGTTTTTTGTTTGAGTCTAGCTTGATGTTTTAATCCAGACTTTTTGCCACTACCTAAAGCTATTATAGAACCACCTTTGGTTGCAACTCCAAGTGAAATATAATTAAGCTGTAAATAATTTTCAATCATTGCTACAATGGAATCTACAAGATCTACATGATTGTCTTCTATGCCACCATATTTTTTCAACTTTTCGAATAAAGGTAAAAAAAAGAAAAAGTGCGTTGGCTTCCATCACAACTACTTGAAATTCTAATGTGAAAGTGTTTGTAATCCTAATTTTTTACCAACCTTTAATTATCATTTCATCCATTTTTTGGACTTGTGTCTAGGTTGCATGAAGCCACTTATAGATTTCAAGTTTGAGGTTATTCATTTTCAAATCAATGTGAGGTTCCTTCCCTTCACAGATGTGGTGTTTAATGATATCTACAGTCCATTTATTGAAATTAAACTTGAAAGTATGTTTCAAAAGTCTTTGTATGATTACATTTGCAAGTTGTAATTCATAGGTACAATTTGCAAGAATAAACACAACAAGGATGTTAGGGTGTTTTTTTTATCAATCAATAAATTTTTTACTTTTGTGAATGTTCTAACAATTGATCAACCATACAAGTTTTTTGTTTTCTTATAAAGAGTTGTGAGATTTGATTACATAAGTAGATAAACAAAATCTTGTTGACAAAATCTTTTGTTATTTGTAGCGTAGACTGGTGATTTTTGTTAAATGTAAGATGCCAACCGAAGTTGATGCACTTGATTTTTCCTTCATTTGAAGGTGGTAAACATCTATGTGTAATACCTATATATACAACCTATCTAGGAGGTAGGTATCCATTTACAATAAAAGATACCACCATAGTTACTTGTTTCTTATCCTCCACCCTTAACACCTAAATGTGTTTTGTGCCCTTTTTCACATGTTCATTTTCCAGTTGTTGGAACAAGGTGGATCCCAATTTGGTCATTATTGACCACAAGGCATGGAGGAATGGAATACAACTTCATGAAGTAAATTATTCAATATGCCATGTTCTTACCTTGTTCATGCCAATTTGTTGACATTTTGCTAGTTGCAGTGGTTGCCATGTGAAAATACCAGTTCATGTAGTGTTTTAAAATTTGTCCTATCCATTCCTTTGTAATTATGAAACCCCCATGATTAACATGGAGAATCTTAGGAACTTTATCATGTCCTTAAGAGTGCTTGAATGATAGAGGTAGATAACCATTATCCAACATTTTTCATATGTTGCAGCATTGTGACAAGATCATTTTGAAATGTGGGATACTCTTTGAGGATTGGCAAATGTTGCTTGAAATGTCTGTTAATTGTACCTTGTTGTGATGCTTACATGTAGTTTGGTCGAAGTTCCCCTTTTGGTGTAAACCAAGTCCACAAATTGCTTATTGCCAATTTTTTATGGACTTCGAACTCCTAGATTTCAGTAAATAGTTCACACATAATGCACAACATTGGAATTTCCACCATATTTTTGAACTGCAACTACTATGGGTGGCCATAAATGTGGCTAAAAAAAATTTGTGTATTGGCCTCTTGATTTTTGATGTTTTTTGTTTACTTCCATCTTACTTTTCTACAACTTCTTCTTCCCTCTTATTGTTACATACCTTGCACCTCTTCATGATTGATTTGTTTTATAAATTGTAGTGTTGCTACAAACAAATTTGGAGGTCCAATGGGGTGTATTCTTACTTTTTCTAGCATTGGTGTTCTTTGCTTTGCACTTTCATTAATGTTTTCTACTTCTTTTTGCAAAACATCTTTTTTTTGCTCTTATAATTATCTTGAATAGACTAGTAAGTAAAATTTGTTGCAACTTTTCTTTATCCATTTCCACTCCTATGCACAAAATCAAACTATATTTTGGTATACATTTTATGGAATCTTCATTTTTTTGTGTTGTAAACATCTCTTTCCACAAATGCTACAAACATCTCTCCAAAAAACATGGACCAAACTTCAAGAATTCAAGAAATCAAAAAGTTGTTATAGGGTAATTTTAGGGCTCTAGTATGTATACTATTGCATGTAGTTTGAATGAATTCAGGTTGTTAAAAGTAGAAAATTGTCTTAACTTTATGGGTGTTAAAAGATAGTAGTACCGTCACTAAATGGTAAAACCATTATAAGAAAATTCTAAAATGAAAGTGTTATAATGAACTACCTTCATGGGGCAAAATAATCAAATGTTAATTATGGGAAAAAATTTAATAAAAGTAATATTACTTATTAGAAAATAATATCTTAATCTAGTTCACTTAAAAGGGCATCCTAGTAACTATTTAGTTACTAATGGTAAATTTCCTACTTGCCATCTTCTATTTATTAGGGGGGTGAAACCATCTAGGTTAATATGCCAAGTGGGTAAAGGATGGATGGATTTCCCTTAATTAGGATGTGTGGAAAAGATTAAGATGAAAAGATCTAAGAGGATGAGGAAATATAGGAGGAAAAGGATTCAACCTTTGTGTGATGAGCATCCTTCTTAGGTTCCTTATTTATTTCTTGAGAGCAGTGAAGGATTTTATTAGACCATTAAATCATTAGAAGATTACATCATTAGCATTGGGAGGATGCTTGTGTGTGTGAGGAGAAAAGAAGAGATGGAATAATATTGTACTTGGTGTTATGTAATGGAGAATGGTTGAAGGTTATGTGGAATCAACATGTGCATTATTTATTCTTATTTGTATTAACCTCTAGGAAGGTAGGGAAAATAATTCCTTCTTAGTTGATGTAAACTATTAGTTCATTAGTTTGGTTTTTTCTTTTTCTTTTACAATGAAAATACTTTCTATACTTGCTATTGGAGTAGAAAGTGCATTTTACCACAAGATGGTAGTTACCACTTGAAGGCAACAATCAAGAGGTAGACATGAAATTTGAGGTCTTTAGGGAAAGTAACGTTGATGTAAATGGTAAGCAATAACTATAAAGGGTCTGTAGGTGCTATAAATAGTAGGCAACATCTATCGAAGGTCTACAAATAATTGGGGGTTTTCTTTCAAGTTTGCTGATGATGATATGCATGATGATGGTTGTTGCATGATGGTAGTTGTTACATGATGATAACTATAGCATGACAATAAGTAGAAAAAATACAAGTTTTACTTTCATGTTTTTATTTGGCAATTTTTTTCCTTGATGGTAATTAGGTTTCTGAATTCCACATTTTAACACATGCCATTGTCAAATATTTTTAATTTAAATAAATTTTTGTCAAAAATTCCAAAAAAATTTGTCGAAATCAATTTTTCAAAACAAAATAATTATTTGGCAGTGAAATGCTGAACTTGAAAAAGTACTATGATATTGGCTTTGTACCACCATCACAACTTGCAAATAAAAAGCCCTTAACCCTTCCCCCTAATTTCTTCTAAAATCAACACAAAAAAATGACCTTTTTCAACCTTATCCTTAATGCATCCCTTTACACCACTTCCCTCCAAATTCAAGTTTTGATAAATGGGGAAAAGAAAAGGTTACAAGGAGGGAAAAGGTACTTAGACAAAGGCACAAGGTTTGGGTTTGAAAAAACATGTTTTTCTTTAATGAACATTGTTGTGTTTAAAGTTCAAATAAGAAGTGAAGTGAGAAAAGGTTGTTGAATAATTTAACTCCAACACCTAATTTGTTAGTCGAATGTTGAGCGCCATTATTCCTTGCAACCAATTTGCCTTCAACAACACCATTTGCTTCTCAACAAATTCCCTTGCTTTTTGGAAATTATTATAGCATCACCAAATATGATAAATTCTTCAAACTTGGAACTTGCCAAAATAACATCATTGTGAATGTTTTCAAACATTTAGCCATCACCATTTTCCTCCACTGGAATCCCCATAGCCCAAAAATTAGGTGAGAGCAAGCTTTTTAAACATGTTTTAAGCAAATTGTAAAAGAATCAAAGAGATAGAAAAACTTACGTTAGGGTTTTGGTGGCGACCTCCATTGCATACACCATCACCATTGGAATCTATAAGTTCTAAAACCACACTGACAAATGCTAGCCATTTGTCGATTTCTCTTTCATATATCCTTTCTAAAATTTGAACACAAGTTTCCAAAAGAAGCAAAGTGCCTCCTATTATTGAACTTTGAGCTTTGTCATTGAATTTTTGCATCCTCCCAAATTGAGTGGTCAGATTTCATGACCATATAATCCACAAAAAACATTCCCCTGCACATTACCAAGTTCTAAAAAATATTGTTAAATTTCTTCAATCTTGTTTATGAGATAATCAAGTTTTGCAATTTGAAGGTCTAAAGAGCATCTTCCTATTGAAACTTCTTCATGTTCATAAGTAAATTCCATGAAATGCCATTGTTCCTTTCCTTTTCCTTATTGAGGTAAGTTTCCTTCCAAAGCTTCCTTGATCAACCTATTGACTTTTGATGAATACCATCACTTTTCTTGGATTTTTATTATAGCCCACATCATGGGGCTATTAAGGTAAGCTTTCATGTTGCCAACACTAAGATCTTGGGATTGCCATCACACTTCTCCATTTTTTTGTTTTTGCTTGAACATAAAAGTTTCCAAGAATAATTTCTAGAGTTTTAATACCAAATTCAACATAGTGCCCTTTTATTTCTCTTTCTTCAACAACTTCAATTTGCACAATGTTTCCATGGGGGGCTTTTTCTTTTTTTATTTTAGCTTTTGATGAATGGGCATTCCATCCTTATTTTTTGATGCATTAATTCCAAGGCTTGACATTAACTTTCCGAATCCCATCCAATAAAACTACACATTAATCTAAATAAATTTTTTGTTCATGGGTGAGTTCTAAATTTGCAACACACTTAATCATCGTAATTCACTTCCACAACCTTTGTAATAGAAGCAAAGCTTAGTGTCCACACACATTCTTCATAATGCCTTTTCTACACACATAGGGACAAAATGACATAGGATGAAGTGTGGGGGAACCCCATAAAGGAGGTCAATAACAATTACATCACAAATTAAACAAAGTGAACATTTGGTACAATGGGGGTAGGAAACACCAACTACTAATATCCTTACTAGCCCCAAAAATGTTTCTATATAACTTGGTAGTCTTAAAAGAGGTAGCAATGCTACTTTAAATAATAGGGTCCCTAATAGAATTCATAGAATTGATGATATGCCATGTTGTTATCTGGACCTCCACCATGGAGGTTTGAACCTAATCAAGAATCTTAGGTCTAGAACATTCATCATTGAAATGCATCTTATATGAAAATGAATGATCTCAAAATGTCAAGGGGATGATTCTCATAAAAAATTCTCCCCTTATCAGTCTTGAATAAATCATGGTCAGAAATATGACTAATCTTAATGATATCCCTTAATAAAATGAAATCCCAAGTGAAGGGGGTGGGGTAGGAGAAGCCATCCTCCCCCCCCCCCCCCCCCCCCCCCCCCCCCATTCATAATAAATTTTGATAAAGAATTCCCAAATAATCCGAACTTTGGGTTAGTCCAGGAAGAAATGTTGAAGGGTTTTTGTGGAATTGTTGTTGCAAACCTTATTGATGAAGGGGAGTCCCATGCTAGCTACCAAGACCCCACTAGAAGGCCTTGCTGAAAACCAACCAAACTAGCATTGCTAGTTTTCATTAACAAGAAAAATGCCACAACTTGGAGATAATTTATTGAAATGTTACAGGGGACAAATTATGTTGTTAAATGAAGATAATGGGATCAAGGATTTTTGGTTTCCTGCCAACATTGGTAAGGTAATTGGTCTTTGTTGTATAACCAAAGAAAGGAATGAAATTTAAAGGAGTTAAACTTCTTCCAATGCTGCTTTCTAGGGTCTGAAGGGAGTTGATCAACAAAACTTACTCAAATGACCAAATCAAGGCAATAGAGGGTAGGGCAGAAATACCTTTATGAACCAAGAACATGGCACCATACTTGGCTTGGGAATGGACTCCCATTTTCCTTAAACCTTGCAAGATTAATTTAACTTTAGACTAGTTAGATTTGATGATCCAACCAAAAGACATCCTTTAAAATTCTTCAACTATGCAAGAATTGAAAAGAACATAAAAATTCATGTAGATCTAGGAAGGGGGAGAAGCATTTGAAATTACATAATGGAAAACCTAATCATTTGGCTAGAGATCATTATAAATAAAGTAAGATTCCAAGGAATAATTGAAACTAAGTTGTCTCTAGCACCAATAGTAGGTAGATGGTTCCTCATGTGTAAGTTTGGAACACCTTTCCAAACTTGCTTGTTGTTGTCCCAAAGATATCACACCCTTGAGTAACATGTTAAAATGACAACCTTCCTTTCATTGACCTTGCTAGCCCTTAAGGGCAAGCCTTTGGAATTTAGCACTTGAGGATTGCCGAAAAGGGTTGTTTCAAATTTTCCTTTAAGCCCTTGGGCTTAGTTCTCTTGAATGCACCATTGTTGTTTCTCCAAGCAACCATAATTCCCCACTTGTAAAGGAATGACGCTCTACAATATTTTAAGATTGAAAACAACAAATTGATGTTTGTTGGCATGATGGATTGTTAATGCTTAAGAGGTTAAATTTGTTTAATTTGGTCCTACAGCAAAGTTTTCCGAAGCTCATTCCCAGGAGCCATGCCTCTTACCACCAATTTGGTTATGAATGCATTGGATTATATGCTTTAAAATTGATAATGCAAAGGACTTCATTAGCCACAAACTAAATGAAATAAGTCCCATTTAACCTTAATTCTTTTGATTTCAATCCTTCCTCCCCAAATATAATTGCAAACTACCCCTTTCAACTGATTGCACATCCTAGGGTTAGGGTTTTAACAAGCAACCAAATACCACATGGAACCAGAAGGACTTAATTAACAACAAACACCTTTCCAACTAGAAAGAACCTTTTGTTGCCCAAGGCTATGAATTTGGATTTGATGGTGATCATTAACTTATCAAAGTTGGCAAGATGGAAATGGAATTCCTAAGTATCTAACACCAATGCCTTTGAGAATCTAATTTAGGCCAACCTCTAACCCCCATTCCCAAATTTTGGGTCATCTTGCTACCTAAACGGTGGATGATTTTGCCTAATTTATTTTAGCCTTTGATGCACTGTAAAATGTGTCCAAGATCATTTGAAACTTGTTTCAATTATTAGTAGACACTTAAGAAATAAATTGTTGTGTCATTATCAAAGAACAAGTCCTTAAGGATTCCTCCTTTCACTCGAGCCTAAGCCCTTTTTTTGCCATGCTTTTAATGTTCCAAATAATAGCCAATGACGTCAATGGCCAGGATGAAGATGTAAGGCACTAGAGGCAACCCTAGCAACCAAATATGGAGAGATGAAATGGTTCACCTACTTCCCTATTGACCATGATGGTGAAAAAGGACAATCAATGCAAGGAGGAAACCCACTTAATCCAAATTTGGTTAAACCCAATTTTTTTTAGAACCTTAAAAAAAAACCTTAATTACTTATTTTAAAGATTTTTTTCAAAATCCAAAAGAAGCAAAATTAGTTCTTGATTACTTTCAACAACCCATTCCAAGGCCTTTTGGGCTAGAAAATTATTACCTAGGATGCATCTTTGAGTAACAAAACATGTTTGATTAGGCTTAATGACATTAGGTAGAAAAGTTGAATTCTTCTAACAAGGAGTTTGGTTAGTATCTAATAGACACTCCCTAGAAGAATGATGAGTATCCAATTTCCAATCTTGGAATGATCACCAAATTTAGGGATGAAGGAATTAGACCTCTATTGATATATTTTGAGGTTTGCCCAAAGATAGTAGGCACAATGAACTTCCAAGAAGGGGCAACAACCTCATTATTCATTCAAAAAAATGCTATGGGGAACCCATCATTACCCAATGTTTTTTTTTTTTTGGCAATGAAGCAATTGCTTTCTTGACCTCTAGCAAGAATATTTCTTTCACAAGCTCCTATTTCATTGAATTAAAAAAAGAAAAGGGACATTTTCCTAGCAAAAGGCCTATGCTATAAAGGTTTCCTCTTTAATGACATTTGCTTGTAAAGATTTGTGTAAAATTGGGTGATGAAGGCTAAAAGGTTAGGTTAACCAGTAATGGAAGTATTATTCTCCACCAACTTTTTGCTGAAAATCCACTATAAAATTGTGGGATTTAACAACCTAATTACCATCAAGGAAAGGGTTGCTGAGTAGAAAAGAAATAAAAAGAAAAATGGAAGACTTGAGGGAAAGGATTGTTTTTTATTTACTTACTATCATGTTGTAGCTATCCTTCTATAACAACTACCATCCTCTATAGACTTGAAAAAGACCCACATCTACTTGCAAACCTCCCACAATTGTTGCCTACCATCTATAATGCATGTAGACCTTTTGTAACTACTACCTATCGTTTACAACAAATTTCCATTCCTTTTAAGCCTCAAATATTAAGTCAACCTCTTTGCTATTACCTTCCAATGGTAGCTACCATCATGTGGCAAAAGGCATTTCCTACTTTTGAAACTAAAACAAATAGTGGATGGCATATAAATGTTATAGAAAAAATGAAGGACTAATACATAAGAATAACAAGACTTTATGTAATACTAATATGAACTACTTTCTCCCTTCTTTTCATATTATAATAGAACTAAACACCAACAACAAACACGAGAATCCATCAACCAGTTTCCATTACAATAATCAAAGTACAACTTGTTTCCATATTTTCCTATTCTTTCTTCAATGTCACATACACATTTCATCCCCAAAAGAACTCTCCTAGCCACATCCAATCTAAAATCATGACATCTTTAATACTCTAAGGGAATGATCCAC
>Ga0209611_10008858_pt1 | contig 15500 bp, 10 predicted proteins | sample S1TSphgellanicum_3_FD_187693 | JGI IMG/M metagenome (GOLD analysis project Ga0209611, IMG submission 187693) | Host-associated microbial communities from peat moss isolated from Minnesota, USA - S1T2_Fc - Sphagnum magellanicum MG (SPAdes) (version 2) | ecosystem: Host-associated > Plants > Peat...
AAATCAAATGTGTTCAAATTTATGAATCCTGATGAGAAAGGAGAAAGTATTGCTGCCAAACTTGTGAGAAAAAAACAGGGTTGAATTAATTAATTGGTTGAAACAATTAACGGGTACCCACTAGTATATAGTGAAGCACCTTAACCAATTGAATTGACTATATCATCCTTATTTAATCTTAAGATTTTCATTTCTTTCTTTAATGAAGTTTCAATTGATTTATTGTGTTGCAATTTTTTCAAAGACATCAAACTTGTTGTTCAATAGAGAGACCATGGTATGATGAAACAAATCATTTATGAATGTTAAAAAATAGATATAACTTGAATGTCTTAGGGTTTGAATTTTTGCAAAATGTCTAATTGAATGAATTCAATCAATGCTATTAAGTGCTTCTTATTTTAAGATTTTTTTGTCTTTGTTGCTTGCCTTCAAAACATGACTAATGCAAGGTTATATGGTCAAATGTTGGTGTCATAGATTTTCTTTTGTTACATTGTATAGGTAATGGGGTTAACAAAAACACTACATTTAAATTGTGTTTTATTTCTAACTTTTATGTATCAAATTTAAAGGCACATTTTTTTGTTTTTAAAAATATTGATATCTTTCAAATGCACGATTAGTTCATGCAATAATTTTTGCTTCAACTTGATAAAATCATTTGGCTAATAATTTGTTCTTAAACCTAAGGTATCATGTGTAAAATGTGAAGTTTTTAAAATTGTTTTCTTGGTTGGTTACAAATTCACTTACACCATAAATGTATGAATAAGATTGTATTTTTATAGATCTAACTTGTTTGACCTCACATGTTGTTGAGTTTATGTTTGTCATATTGTATGTTTATATGAATAACATCAACATAATATACTGCAATTAGATCCACAACCTTCATTTGCAATAACATAACTTGTAATTTGTCGCTATTGGTTACCATCGTCACTTAGTTTTTTACTAGTTGCTTTAATGACAAACTTGATTATACATTCTTTTATTCCATATCCAAATTTGTTGTAGAAAAAATTAATTTTTGTCTTAGCATTAACATTTGAATGACTTGATCCATCCTTTCATTGAATAGTTTTCAATTCTTTTCATCTTGCAACTTAAGGAGGTTTTCTTCCACTTAAAACACAAACATGTTATTTGTAGTTGACTTGTTGATTTTCATTAAGACTTCCTCTTGTCTTCAATCAATTAACATAAATTGAAAAAAGATATAGATGGTTATCTTTCTAAATAATTTATGAAAATATTGTAATTTGAAATCATAGTTTTTATTGGAAAAAAAAAATTGTTTCATTTTGAACACAATTAGTGCACTTGTGGAAAATCACTATTTGAGTACAACTTCAAATAGTTGTTTATGTGACATTCTAATGTTCTTTTTCATTTTCAAGGTGTGTAATTTATCTTTTAATATTTTAACCATGACTTCTTTTAATTTAAAAGAGTTATACTAATTATTTTAATGCATGATGGGCAATGACACTTGATTAATTATGAAAAGTGATATCATTGGCATTGCTTGAATAATTATTAATCATAATGAAAGAGTTTTTTTCTTTTAACTATTAATATTACCTACACCTACAATACATAAAGTAATAAACACCAATGCACATTTTTGCTAATCTACGTACAATAGGTTTGATTTTTGTGGCTTCGACAAGAAACCACACCTTTTGAGCTTCAATAACATGTACATTGTGTTTCCATATAAAAACTTGGGATGTTAATGGCATGTAAAACTCTTTGCACCATGATTTACATGTGCTAAATCTTGATTTTTAACAATTTGACCAAGTATGATCCTTCCACAAGTTGTAAATTTTAATCAAGTTCAAAATTTATTATTTTTAACAAATCCACGCTTGTTTGGTCATTGTTGATGACTTGTGTAAGAAATTTCAGACTGTTCATCAAAGATTTACACATCAAGTTGAATTGATTCATAACATACTTTTAGACATTGTGTTAATTGATCATGCATTTTTTGTTTAATATTTCATGATCTTAACTAAGGTTTAATATGATATTCAAATTTATAAACTAAATTACATGGTTAGATGCAAAGAAAGAAATACTTGGGTCATGAAGAATTTTTTTCATTAAGTGAAAATTTAAAAAATACTTGGGCAATGAAAAAAAAAAATTGTTAGATGCAAACAAAAAGAAACATTTTTTGTAATGAAAAAAATGTTATTTAATAAACAAAGAAAGAGAAAGAGGGACGAAGTTGTAACCCAAATTCATAATCATCAAATGTAAGTGGACACATAAAGTATTATGCACCGTATGAATATAATGGATCAAAAGCGCATTGTGGTATTTTTACAATTCCTTTGAAACTAAAGCTTTTGAATCTTGTTCGTCAATCAATCATTCAAATTAAATAACATTTATGTGTGGTACCCAATTTTTATTTGTGTGTGCATCATAGTAAAAACAAAATTGATTATGGGCTTGGATTGATTGCAAGATAAGAATGTCAAAGATTGTATGGGAAGAGGGGTAGAAATGTGTGCATGACAATAATGTTAGGAATTGGTTTTGGGGTTGGGTTTGTAAAACAAAAAGTTTGAATATAGTATGGGAAGATTAAAGGTAGAAAATACTTGAGTAATGTTGAATATAAATATGGTGGTGCCAAGAAGGATGGTTGTGAACCATCATGTAATAACATTCAATAAAAACCTTCTTCAATACTTGAAATGCCCATTTTCCAAGGACCACCCATTCAAGTAAAGCTCCCACCTCATCCCTCTCCCACTTCTCCATTGAAGGTTCCTCATCATCATCAACCATCTCATATTAATGTAATGGAGCAAGGTGATCCTTCTATATATGCAATTTTTCTTTTGCAATTAAAGGTGTGAAAAATATTATCTTTTGGTTTTTTAGACATCTTTTTCATACCCATTTGGTATTGGGAACAAGGGTTAACAATTGATGAAGTTTTAGAGCTATAGGAAGGAGCCATGATTTCCAATGTTGAAAATGATACTAAAATTGTCAATACACTAGTTTTTTTTCTCTTTAGAATTAAGCTTATTTTTGCTTTTTTTAATGAGTATTTTTGGAGAATAGATCCAATGAAGCTATGAATCAAATTTCATGCTTAGCCTTAATAAGTTTTGATTTGGGAAAATTTCAAGCTTAAGATATCAAGCCCACACCTTCAATTTTTCCAAAGTGGAATGGTATTGTTTGAAGATGTTAAGTTATTTTAGGTGTATGCATGTACTCTGAGAAATCACAAGAGCTTGTTAATGACATTTTTGTTATGTCATACTAAGGTTGTTGTGCATCCTTTAAAAAAAAATGAATCCAAGCTATTTTTTGTTTATCAAAAGACATAGGTCTTGTTCTATTTATGAAAAACTTTTTTCACAAGTTTCATGTTGTGAATTTCTTTAAAGGTGATAATAAAACCAACCACTATTTTTCTTTGAAAATGAATTGTTACTTGTAGAAATGCAACATAAACTCAAGATGCATATTTTTGTATTGGTTTAACTTTTGAGCAAATTAATGTTATTCAATTTAATTTACTACGTCCATCATTAAAAGCTAATCAATTTAGTGGGGAGTAACAACAATTAGTCAATTTCATTCATGATGAAGGTGTTAATTTGATCTTTTGTTAGTGACATTCACAAGGTTGTGCATTCATGTTTGTCACATTTAGTTTGGTTTGGTGGGAAACAAAGTTCTAGTGAAGATTGTGTCACCAAAAAGAAAAGGGGACATACTTTCTTCATTGTGTAAACCCCCAATGCTAGGCATACATAGACTAATGTATATTGTTGAAGTTTTTACTGAGATAGAAAGATTTGCTTCAAATCTTGCTTCTTCTTCAAAATCCTTACATACACCTAAATTTTATTTTTTTAATTCTATGGACCACAAGGGATCAAATTTTCTCTCGATTTTCTCTCTAGGAGTCAACAAGTTGTTTCATTGGAGTAGTAGCTCATACCCAACATTAGAAACCCCACATAGACTAATTTTACAATTTCACATGGTTCCCCTCAGAGGCTAAATAGAGATTTAGGGTAGGTTCAGTGAGTATAATCAATTCTATTATCCAATATCCCCTCGGCCCCAAAACCCCTGGAACTCCCATAATGCAACAAGTATTCTTCTCAGAATGAAACACATTGTACAATTAGTTCAAAATCCCCAAAGTCATCAAACATGAGCTACCACAACAACCACTATAGAAATCTTTGACACTCTCATCATCTCCCTTGTATTGGTCCCTAAAAACATGCAAGATCTATAGACCTTTTCCTATAACTTTTGGCACAACAAAAGTTCAAGCGCTAGGGTTCTTATGGTTCCACAATCTTAATCAAGTTCAATCTTTAGTTAATCACCCAATTTCAATCGACTACACACTTGTTAGATATTATAAAAGTCTAGGAACTTAGCTTCCTCTTTCACCAGAATTCCAGCCCCATCCTATTTTCTTCAACCCACATCATACATACACCTCCAATCCTCATCCCTTCACTCCCCATAAATCTTCCTGCAAATCTCATTGTAGAATTGTGATTCACATAGCTCATGAAGAGTTTTTATTGAGCAGCTGGGATTACATTCCATCATAGAAACCAACCCACCAAGATCCTTTCGCAATAACCTGCAAAACAACAAAACAAACCAACTATAGAAACAAATCATAAACAAATTTTTCGACGCCCTTGAATCACCAAGCCGCCATCAGCTCAACCACTAAGTTGAATTAGGGTTTGTAGCCTTCATCCACATAAATCATTTGACATTTTTTTTAGGTTATAATTGTTCTTCACGAAATAGCAACAAAAAAAAAAGTGAATTCAAAGAGCACAAAAGACAAATCAAAAGCCAAAAGAGATAAAAAGACCTTGCACCTTGTGAATAATAATAAGGGAAAAGAATGAAGTGTAAAGAGTTGGTGGCAGCAATGAAGCAAGTGACTTCTTGTTGATGGAAGCAAAGCAAAAATGAAACAACAAATAACCAATGAAAACAACTCTTCATGAAATAACAATAACAAAGAAGTGAGTGCCACAAGTTGCAAAAAAGGAAGCATCAAAGGAGGAAAGGAGAGAAAATTGTGAATAACAATAACAAAGAAATTGCATGCAAAGAGCAAAGAAGAAACATTGAAGGCAAAAAAATGAGAGACCACCTTGCATTAATCAAACAGCAACAGGGGAAAAAGACAAATGAAGAGAGATCAACAACATTTGGAAAACAAGGGGCCTAAGATGAGGTTAATACACATTAAGTTGTACATATGTGTTGGGGCCTAAAATGAAGTCAATACACATTAAGTTATACATATGTGTTGCAAGTGTCTTTTCTTATGACATTGCACAACAATGAGTATTTTTTTAAATGTGCATTTTGTTTGTTTGAAGTGCACCCATTTTCAAAATCCATACCATAAGGTAATTATGATTTTAAAACTTCATATTGTAAATTGAACATTCTATATAGGATTGTGTGCATTGTGATCATGAGATAACACAATTTCTAAATATTGAATCAAATTAATTAAGTACTCAAGTTCAATTAAATAGGTTTAATTATCGGTGAAATAAAATGGTGATTTTCTTACATCTACAAATTTCACTACACTACATCAATAACAATCATCATAAGATGTAAAATTTCAAATTATAGCATTTCATCTTTAAACAAATTTAATATGCATTTATCATTGCTTCAAGCATAATCAAAATTAAATCATAAAATAAAGACATAACCTTACAATTAATTTACATAAATATTCAATATTAAGGTCAATTTAAAATAATCCAAGCTTTTAATTGCCATTATTCATATTTCTACATATGTATGACACTTTTTTGGGTTAAAAATACATTTAGACAATATTTTATGTGGACATTTGAAAATATTACTTTCATAAGTAACCTTAGGTTACTAACATAATTATCAAATTAGTTAACAAAAAAAAAAGATTTCAAATTTCAAAATTTGAATGTCTATGACCTTTATAAGCATATTTTCCATGGGAAAAATACCTAATCATAAACAAGGGTTTCCAAAGGTGTGATGGGGTTACTTAATGTATGTTTTGTATTGAAATGCTACACCCTAAGCATGAATGTACTTCATCCAACGCATAAATGTTATATGGAATACACATTAAGACACCATGTTATGGTATTCTTAAAAATGTTTCAATTACATTCATTAACAACATTATTATATACATCGTTATAATATTCACCACTAAAATTATTTAAACATTGTTTACAATAATCAACCCAACTATAATGAAAGTTTATTGTTCATTATTTATTAAGGAACCCAAAGGAACCTAAAATTGAAGGTCATTTGGAACCACCAAAAACCTAAGGTTCAAATGTTTTGGAAGGTTAATATTTGGCGATGTGAATTAAATTCAATCACATTTATCTCCTAATCAAAGGTGCAAAATGTGCATTTAAAAATTATGTGAAAAATGCAACAATAGTGTTTCATGAATTGTATGTGTTCATGAGTATTAAATTAAGAATTAAAATTTTCATGGGCCAATGTTGTTATGATAAAAAAAAAAGTTGAAAGTTAATGTAATACCAAACATTTTTACTAACCATTTTCCAACTACTTATTATGTAGCTGCAAAGTCTTGTTAAAAGGTGCAACAAAATTATTTGTAAAAACCACATCCTTTTTTTAAGGATTATAATGTTATTACCATGGTCAATTAGTTAGTTTTAGAAATTGTGAAATTTAGGCAATCTACTTTCTAGTTTCAAACTAAAGATTTTTCCAGTTAAATTTTCAATTATTTGTCCTCTTGAGGTCACCAAACATGCAATTCCATCAATAATTTCCATCACCCACATTTGATCATGTCTAAAACAAGGAAATTGCTATAGCTCAAGGCTCATAAATCATAATCTTATAGTAAATAGTTTTGATGCAAGATCTCGTGAAAGTTCCACATATTAGTGAACTACTACTACATATAAAAAATATTCACTTGCAATTTTCTAAAAGGTATACCAAATAACCATTGAACTTGAACATCATCTCATGAAACATGAATAGGGCACACTAAAATGCAATTCCAATTTATAAAACTCAATGCTTTACATTTGACAAGCTAACACAAATGAAACATCACCATGCATGAACCATGGCCATTGGCACATGCACAACATATGGATATGAAACTCCAACAACAAACATGATTTTCAACATTTCAACACTCCAAGTTGGAATAAAACTATGTTTCTTCTCCACCTTGTCTTATGCCCTTTCCCTTGCAATATGATAATGATTTATGCTTAGTGACCCAAATAGAGCAACTCTTAAAATAAAAGCATATCAGTGAAATTTCAAAGAAAAAACTTCACAATGACACTTTGAAGGTAATTTACTTTGTTATTTTGCAATTTTGTTATTTTCTTTTGTTTGTTTTCTAGGTATTGCAAGCAATGTTTTGGTTTCAAATTCAATATCAAAAGTCTAGGTTTCCACTTCATGGTAAGTTTTGACATTGTTTTCTTGCTTTTCAAAATTTTGCCTTTTGTGGTTTTTTTCAGTTACAAATTATACTTGTGCATATTGACTTTTATTTCTTGGTTATTTCCACTACCCAAAATTGCTAGTACTCAATTTTGCAAACAAATGTAGATAGATGACAAGACAATTTTGGTAAGTAATTTAAATTTAGAGGGTTGCTTACTATTTTCATTTTGCTCGTCATCAAAATTGAAGAAGCATGTTCCAAAGGATTATCCATAGCGCTTGGTGAAGGAGGTGCTATTTGTTTGTAGCAATCTTGAACAATAGTAGAGTTTGATGTTTCATTGTTGAGGCTATTATTTTGTTAGTAAGACTGACAAGAAAAGAGGTGTATAACAAAATGAAGAAGAAGAAAAGGAAGAAGGTAGAAAAGGGGGGTCAATGAGAGTGGAGGAGAATGTGGAGGTAAGATATGAGGGGAATTAGAAGGAAAATTATAGGAAACATTAACAAAACATCATGGTAACTTACCATCGATTTGTAGCCTCCTTTTTGGGGCTACTATCTAATGTTACCATTTTTATGTTAGAATTTATGTTTATGTTAGATTTAGTGTTAGCAAAACACAAAGCTTCTTGCAACTATAATTTTGTTTTTCCTTCTAAGGTTCCCCTTCCCATGTATATAAGATTTTCCTGTTAAATTTCACTTTGTACTTTGCTGTTTCATTTTCCAAAATAAGTTATGGAAACAAGGACATGACAAAATAACTTGCAAAACAAATAATTGCTTTCAACTATATACCCATTATCTAAAGAATAGACAAGTAGACAACTAGATGTTTGTCTTAAACTCGTAGTGGATACACAATCATTTTACATTTAGTGTCTCTTTGCTTTGCACCAAGTTTTGGATTTCCAAGAAGAAAGTTGAAAAAAGTCACAACCCAAAAGAAAAACAAATGCTCATGTCAAATCATGACACTTGAAATGCACATTTTTATTGCAAGTAAGTAAGTAGGTATATGAATCTCTTAAAATTGCAATTGCAACAAAAGTGCTCATTCCAAGTGTCATGATTTATCATTAGCTCTTGATTCTCTTTTGAGTTGTGACTTGTGTCAACGTTGTTCTTGGAAATCTAGAACATGATACAAAAGCAAATAGACATTGAATGTAAAATGCACATTTTTGTTGCAAGTAGGTACGTATTGTGTGTGGTGGTGTGAGTTCCATGTTTTGCAAATTAGGGTTTATGATTTGTCTTACTTGAAAAACCTTTAGTGCAAAGCTTCGTACTGCTTCGTACCCATCGTGCTTCCAAACTCGTCCTGCTTGTCTACACAGGACATTCCAAAAGGGCAGAAAGGCTAGTAAGTGTATCATGCTTGGCAGTTTGGGAGAATTAGGGTTTGTCCACAATTGTTCACATCCATCAGATGAGAACAAGATGAAAATGAGGACATTATCATCTAGGTTGTTCACATCCATCAGATGAGACTAAGATGAAAACCATGAAATTATCATCCAGATCTTTCACATCCATCAGATGAGACTAAGATGAAATTTTCATCCAGATCTTTCACATCCATCAGATGAGACTAAGATGAAATTTTCATCCAGATCTTTCACATCCATCAGATGAGACTAAGATGAAAACCATGGAATTATCATCCATATCAATCACATACATCAGATGAGACTAAGATGAAAACCATGGAATTATCATCCAGATTATTCACATACATCAGATGAGACTAAGATGAAAACCATGGAATTATCATCCAGATCGTTCACATCCATCGGATGAGACAGAGATGAAAACAACGACAGTATCATCCAGATTCTTCACATCCAACCGGCATTAGTTGTCTAGCGCAGACAGGTTCGGGAAACGTTCGGTACCGAAGTAGGCTAGGGGGGCAATGGTGCATTACAGCGAGCACTAGGTCAGGATCAGGTTCGTTTCTTCCGAATCTGTCTTTCTTTTAGGTTAGGGATTTAGGTTAGGGGGAGAAGGGTTTGGGAACAAGTCGGCGAGAAGAAGACTAGGTTGGTCTTTTGCGCCATCGCCATCGCTGCGAGTTTTCAGAGCTGTAAGTAAGCAAGAGCAAGAAGCAAAGGACGGGCGCAATGGTGACGGGATCTGGTCTGTGTGCCAAGGTGGTGGTCGTCGATGCGCGTCATCATATGTTGGGACGTTTGGCGTCGATTCTTGCCAAGGAGCTTCTCAACGGTCAGCGCGTGGTGGGTTTTTTTTCTTCTTCTTCTTCCTCTGTTTGCTGAGCGGGATTCTCGAGCTTTCTTTTTGCCAGTGTTTTAAAGTCGACTTTTTGTGCACAAGATGATGGCATATGGTAGTACCGCTAGAGGGTTTTGGGGGATTTCTTTTCCTGTCGCTTGAGGACAGTTAGATAAGAGTGAGGGAGGGCGTTTTTTGGTTGTTTGGGAACAACAGGTGGTAGTGCGATGCGAGGAGATATGTTTGTCTGGCGGACTTGTCAGGCAGAAGATGAAGTACTTGAGGTTTCTGAGAAAGAGGATGAACACTAAGCCCAGCAAGGGCCCTATTCATTTCCGTGCACCGGCACGTATTCTCTGGAGAACCATCCGGGGGTGAGTTATCCAGCCTCTATGAGGACAGTCAGTCTTGTTTTTCCTTGTATCGTTACTAGAGTATTTGTAAGCCTTTTTGAGGATTACATGTCATGTCAAGTGTTTTTTGGCAGGGGTGGCAGTGCGGTATGAGATTAATTGATGGATTGATGTTTGTGGTTTGGTGTTCACCGACTTGTCTCTCATGAGAGAAGGAAATCCTTTGCTTCTTCAACCAATCGCTGATGCAATGTTTGTTTGTGCTGCTGCAGAATGATTCCCCACAAGACGAAGCGTGGAGCAGCTGCATTGGAGCGCCTGAAGGCCTTTGAGGGTATTCCTGCTCCATATGACAAGATAAAGAGAATGGTGATTCCTGATGCACTCAAGTGAGTTCCTTCTTCCTGATCTTCCTTCTTTGATTGTAGTTCTGGTTCTATTATTAGTTGTGAGTATGGAGATTTCTAGAGTCTCATGAGTGTTTTTCTTATTCTCTTTTGCTGCCAGATATGCCATCACTTCTTAATGGATTGATGTTCCAGGGGTTATTGCACACTTCTAGCAAATTGGCTCCTGTTCTGTTGACATTGGTGACTATGGTTGGATGTGTGTGTATACCAGGGTATTGAGGTTGCAGCCAGGGCACAAGTTCTGCTTGTTGGGCCGCCTGTCTACTGAGGTTGGCTGGCATCATTATGACACCATCAAGGTATATATATTTTTATTCTCTTGTAATCTGTGTAGAGTTGACACAGAGGGTGTTAGAAACCTTGGCAGCTGAGTTTGAATCTGATACGTGATGATGGCCTCCCTGGTTAGTCATCTTTAGGATTTGTTCAGTTGATGGGCTATGGTTGTAAGTTGATATGAATGTGGAATGGCGAAAGATTTAACCTGCATTTGTTTGACAATCTGGGTTTACTTGCTTGAATTTCTGTACAGGAATTGGAGGAGAAGCGGAAGGCCAAGTCCAAGGTGTTTTATGAGCGCAAGAAGCAGCTGATCCAGCTTCGTCTCAAGGCTACAAAGCGTGTTGAGGAGCAGATCAGCTCATTGCAAGAAACCTTGGTGCCTATCAGTTACAAGGCATAGGTTTTCATATCCATTTGTCTGTTTTTGTGGGTGTATTTAGATACATAATCCTTGTTAGGTGACTTGTTTCCTACCACCCGCTCAGGCTCTCAAGTATGGTGGGATTTCTTATGAGGTTCTACATTTCTCATTTGCACACCAGCTGTGCAATCAAACAATTTGGAACGTGTGACTTCTCTTACAAAGAGTTTGAAGCAAAAAAAAAGTTTTTGTCTGCTGTGCAAGAGTGGAGTATGGGATTCAACTGGTATTACTTGCATGGTAGGAAGTTCTAGAGCTCTGGAGGGTACAACAATATGAACTAATGCATGGCCTCTCACCTCTGCTCAATTGGCTTCTTGATGTGTCTAGCCTATCTGCCCTGTACTCTTTGTTCTGCACTACTTCCATATCAAACTCTGCAAAGTGGAATCATTACTGTAATAGGCCACGCATTTCTGGCATTGGTGTGCTACTTTGGCATTCTGGAAGACCCTGCCATAAACTTGTCAGTTAATGGGCTGCAGCATGTACTGATTCCAACAGATGTGGAAACCTTAATTAATGAAGGGAGTATCATGTGCTAATGGGCTTCAGCATGTACTGATTCCAATGGATGTTGAAACTTTATGCAATGTAGGAAGTGCAGCTGCAGTTGAACAAGAAGAAGGGTGCAGGGTTAGAGGTGGAAGGCTTTCTTTCACTGGTCCTGATACTGCCTCCATTTCTCTTGATTACAGTGGCAGGCAATTCCACTGGATGTATTAGTTGATGCAATATTCAAACTTGCAGTAATCAAAAGATTAGTAAATCTTTTCCCTTTCCAATGAGGGTTTTGTCTTGGGATTAATAACCTGGTTCATATCAATCTTTTAATAATGCTTCTGATCATTACAAATCTTTAACTGCTGCTCAATTGCAGAGGGATTTTACTGTACTGTTTTGGGTCCTGACTGACTAGGTACTAAGTGCTGCTGCCATTCCATGAGGCTGCACAAAAACACATAAAAACATGCAAATTGTGGAGTGAGTGAAAGACTGATTGTTCAGTCTTAATTGCACTTCTACCTCCTATGTATTTATAGGACCCTTGATGTCCTGACTTTTGTGAATTTGGTATGTGATCGTTCTATGATTTGAAATGTTGATTTGACAGTGTTGAAAATGCTATTTGACCATTGCATTATAAGGGCCAGAATACTGGACTGCATCCTGGGGTATAATGGTTGCCAGGTAGTGTTGTTCTACATTCAGCCGATTGGTAACATCCCAGAATGCAATGAGGAATACCATCAGTGAGGACAGCACAACAAATGCAATCCAGAGGTGGTTGACAGCCCTGTTCACAGCTTTGCAGCGTTGTGTGACTATCAATGATGCGGTGTTTGTCACAAATGAGCAGTCTGTGAGCGCACCGAGTATTGGGAATGTGTCCAGGATGGTTTGACCAGCTGCTTGACATCCCCCAAACCCACCATAGGCATCACCCATCCATGAGCACAAAATTCCAGTTGGGTTTATGAAACATTCAACTGTTGGAGTTTTGCAGCAAAACCAAAACAGCATCTCTTGTGGTACATGTATTGCACAGGATTATCCATCTTTGCTTTTGGTTGCAGAGGTAACATTGATCCGTAGAGGATAATCTTGTAAAAGAAGAAATTTTCTGCTTCCAAATATAGGAGGAGACTTGGGTGAATGCATAAGCTTACCTTGACTAAGATCTGTGAATGAGGCATTTTGCTGCTCGGAGATCAATTTACCACTACTTGTGCATGCTGAACCGGTCGTATTGCACACCAAGGGCGCTATCACCTGCCAGGCACCCATCCTATCACCTTTCAGCTCATGGATAAATTCCCTATCCTCAGCTTCTCTTAGACAATGCAGAGCAGTACAGGCCTTTGATCAAGGTGAAAACATAGTCCCATAGCAGACAGGAGGGTGCAGAACTTCTATAAACTTGCAGAAAACTGACATGCAATTTTTGCATGTGGATGTAGGTTTCCTATCAGGACTCTCCATCACATCTTTAAGTTTTGAAGTAAACTTTCCCCATAACTACAATTGTGGTATGCAAGATTTCTGACACACACAGAGCTCTCCACACAACTGGTTTGATCTCATGTGCATGTATAGCGAACAATGGTGTGTTGCTAAGGTGGGGGGAATAACTCACTTCTTGCAAATCACCAAGGGGAAGTGTATTGTTAGGACAAATGCCAGTATATGCATAATCAGGTGCTGGACCAATTGGGTCACACAAGCCTGTAAGAGAGGTGATGTTCCCTGCATATGCCATGAATGTTTGATTTTCCTGCAAATTCCAATGGCAAGCTTTATTCAAATTGATTCTTTTTTCTTATATGTGTTGAAGCTTCTGAATAAGTTCCATACTGAATCAACATCCCCCCTTTATCCTTCTTATTCAAGAAAAACAGAGGAAGCTTTAATAGGAAAAGGGTTTTAGGTTGAGAGGATGCACCTGTTTAATCAGGTTATCCATGCCCTGACGAGTTGTCAGATAGGTTTGGTTGTCTGCAGCCAGAGCTGCACATGGGAGCACAGTATCAAGTGTGGTGTTGGCTGGATCTTGCAGGTATTCTTGTAAGGATAAGCAAGTGTCTGACAGCACACTGTTTCATACAAGTCCCATCACAAACCCACCATCTGTTGTCAGGAATGCAGCAGGTACACATCATGAAGGACAAAAAATATTGGACATACTCCAGTTGCATCATTTTCTAAGTGCAAGACCACAAAAATTCTGGGTCCTTAATCCCAGACCTGTTTCAATTGCCTTGAAACCCGCAGAATTCTGTGATGAAGATTGACCTCTGCTGCCAACAGAGGTGGAAAGAAACAAAAATTCCTTAGTGATGATGGAAAGTACTACTTACTTGTGTGCTGCAAAGAAGATGCCAAATGAGAGCCAAGTCAAGGTTGTCATAATCCATGCCAGAACAATGATACTGTTCATGAACAAAAACACCACCAATCCTCCTCTTACTTTCTTGGAAACAGGAACCAAATCTTAACCTGACTTTGTGATCCTCAATCTATGAGACATGATTTGCGAAACACTGCTGCAGTTATGGAGAGTCAACTTGAGATGAAATTTATGGACTCTCCATAAGCCTAACACAAGCTCAGATCAATACAAAACACATGGCCAAAAATACATCATTATCCTGCCAATCAAGCAAGTCCTCTATTGCCCATTGTAAAAGGATCATGAAAGCACTATGAAGCTGCAAGCAGCGAGACTCACAGATAAAAGAATCTTCTCCACCTTAGAAAGGTTGATGCTGCAAAAGAAGAATCAAACAGAAGATGAGAAGAAGAAATGCACAAACAAAATGAAGCAAACAGAACATAAGAACATGAAAACAAGTTGTGCCATCATCTCTCACTACAACAAGAAAACAAAAAAATGCATACAAACAGATATGGTCTGTCATGGTTGGTGCAGATTACCCTGAGAGAAATTTGAGGACATAACCAGAAGAATTACAGAAAGACTGACATCACTGGGAAGCAAAAGCTTTTGAAGAAAGACAAGGTAAAGATAGTGAGAGAAAGAAGCAAGAGAAAAATACCAAGTCCACAGGTGATGAGAAAGAGAGTCACTGATATGATCACCAGCAACACAATCCATCTGCCATTAGCCAGAAATTTTGAACACAGTGAGTGAGAATAAAACACAAAGAACACATAAAACACTCAAGAACCTGCAAACCCTAATACAAGCTCCGATTGCAAACCCTAATGCAATCTCAGATTGCAAACCCTAATGCAAGCTCAGATTGTAACCCCTAATGCAAGCTCAGATAGCAAACCCTAATACAAGCTCAGATTGGTAAAGCAAGTTCAGATTGCAGAAAAAATCCAGACACGAAATGTGACATACATGATTTGCACGACATGTTTGTAGGTCTCCTTGTTGGTGAGGACCTTGGATTGGACATCGTTTGCCGTTCTGTTGAGTGTTACTTCAATGGTGTTCACAGATGACATGATGCCATAGTAGGGTTGCAGTATGACTTGCACACTGGCAAGCTTGGAGGAGACGGTATGGATTGAGTCTGTTGCGTTTTGTGCAGCTTCCAGGATTACATCTTCCACATCGTAGGCTTCCGTTTTGCACTCCTTGCTGACTACGTACAGTATCACAACGCATCCTCTGCAACACCCAGCACGATGCACAGGATGATGATGATGATGATGATGATGATCTTTTAAGTTTGATCGAGCACAAGAAGATACCTATGCTTCTGATAATCCTTGACATCCGGCACAAAGAAAATCCAGTTTCTTGCACAGAGAGAGAGAGAGAGA
>Ga0209611_10008859_pt1 | contig 15499 bp, 9 predicted proteins | sample S1TSphgellanicum_3_FD_187693 | JGI IMG/M metagenome (GOLD analysis project Ga0209611, IMG submission 187693) | Host-associated microbial communities from peat moss isolated from Minnesota, USA - S1T2_Fc - Sphagnum magellanicum MG (SPAdes) (version 2) | ecosystem: Host-associated > Plants > Peat...
AGGTAAAACCTCAGCACCAGAATCTCAATCTTAAACCCTAAAATCTCAACCATAAAAACCTCACTCTTAAACCTAAAGCCATAAAATTTAAACTCTATACAACTTTAACCCTAAAAACTCTAGATCGTAGAAAACTTATATAGCACAACTAAAGTTGGAGTCTCTAACCTGCATAAAAACACATTTTGGGATCGGTTATGATTATTAGGCTAGTTTGCATTCCATTTTATTTTTTTTGTTTTCAGAATTTAAAACCAACAATCTGGGTACCCAGTAACCGACCCAAGAACCAGAACTGGACAACACTGGTTCACATGTCAAAACAAACGAGGAGCTTAGGAGAAAAACACTCTGCAAGATTTTTCAATATTTTTCCAAAGAGTTGGAGATGTGGAAGGTTGACCCTTATACTACTAGCATATGTATCTAACTACACTGGCGGGTGGATCTTAAGAAGATATCAGGATTGATGGAAAAGTGTTGTAACAAGAATAGGGTTCCAAGAGTTTGGCTCTGTAACAAGATTTACACAATCTCATGACAAAATCAAAGCTACTTTGCCAATAAGTACTTTACTGTATGAGCAATCATAAGAAGCAGAGAAGTGGGTAGTGCTCTGAATGTGATTTCCCCAAGGGCACCCTCAACCTCCTTGAGGATAGATATTCTCTAGTAGCCTCTTGCAGTTTTGGCATAGGATTTGAACAATCTAGTAGTGTAGTTTCAACTCCGAAAGAAAACCCAATGCTTAAGTTACAGAGAAAGAGGGATGAGGTTTGCTAGAGCACAACATAACACAAATAAAAGAGGTAGACACTAGACACTAGACACTTCGGGGAAGAAGCCTACAACCACCGCTTACAACCACTTTTCTTCTCTTTAAGTAGGAACCAATTGTCAGCTCTTCTTCTATTCCTCATCCCATGTGAGGAAAGAGAGGGATTGGGTTCTTTAGTCTGTGTCTCTGAGCTACTGGCAGAGTTGATTACCTTTGGTCGGTGCAACTGTACATGGTGAAGTGCATGATGCACGGCTTAGCTTACCCCCAAATTGTTTGAAGAATCCCTCTGGGAAAGCTGTGACCATTATTATTAGGGAGTGTTCTTTGAGCTTGGAAAGGTTTTAGTGTCTATGTTGTGCATGTCATAAAATATTTATTTCTTTGTGTTCATTGATAATTTTGGGTTGTTGATCTCTAAATGCCTCCTGATGAGCTAAAAGTGGCTATTATTGTAGCTACCACTGGTAAATGGGCACTTATTTGTTGAATATTTATTTATTTATTTATTGTAGAAAACAAGGTTTGGCAGTTTCAAATTTAATTTTTTAGAATTTCAACAGTTGAGAAATAAATATGTAAAATATAGCTTGTTGTGTGCATTTGTAATAGTCACCCAATGCTTGGGTGAATACATGTTTCACCACAAAAGTTGTGAGAGTTCAATTCTCAACAATTCTGACATATATATATATATAATTTATTTTTGTTTGGCTAAATCTTTTGAGAATTATTTTACCCGGGTAAGGTGCCCTTGAATTGCACTACAAAATCTGAGCAAGTCTTCACAAAATTCTAAATGGGTGTGTGGTGATGAAAATTAAAATATTTTTCAAAATAAATTGTTGGAATAGGGTTGTGTGATGAGAGCCTTCATGCAGTCATCTGACCAAGAATTTTCAAGTGGCTTTTTGGGTTTTGCTCAATATGAGGAATGCATTGGGCCTTGAACTCATGAATTTAATCCATCAAAGAAGGTGGTGGGGATCATTAGATGAGTCTAGATAATACTAATGAGAAGCTGAGTCTAGATATAAGCCTGGAAACTCATTTACAAGCTAATCTCAGATTTTCAGCACTAGGATAAGACTAGCGTCTGCTTGAATGGCCAGAATGAACCATGCGTCCACCAGCACTCCTCCAAATGGCCAGAGTGCACACAACACCCACCAGCGCAACATGAAGGATGGATGGTAGATGGGGGGATTTCTTTTTTCCAGATTTTTTCTATCACACATTTGATGGCAACAATCTTTTAGAAATCGGTGCTCTAAACAAACAAACAGTCAAAATGTCGCAATTAATTAATTTCCTCAGGATTAGAAAATGTGTCTAAAAATGGTGATTATTTACATTTATAAAAAAAATGAGTTAAGAAATGATGATTTTTTCTTTCAAACAAAGAAAGTCAAAACATTTTTTCATGCAAAAATTGGCCATAAAAAAAGTGATGATAGTAAGTGATCAGAAAATAGTTTTTTTATGTTGAGTTCCAAGTCCCTAGCCAACCATAGTGATTAGCTCAGTTGGTTTCTTACTACCTACCTACTAACAAACAAGCCACAAGCAGGTTTGTTAGTAAGTAGTACAAACAACCCTTACCTATGTATAGGCTATAAACCATCTACGTACCTAGTAGTAGTACATTTTTCCTACCTACCCACCTCTATATAGGCCCATTGGACCTATTTCTTACAAAATGGGTTACCGAGGTGAAACCAAATATGAACTCACTTGAGAGATTCATCCCACAACTGAGTCATACTGGGCATATCTAGTGGATGGTAAGCTGGTGGGTGCTGGTTCACTCTGGCCCCTTTGAAGTTGTTGGCCGTTTGCAGAGTTCCTCAAATCCACAATTCAGAAATTCCAAAGCTTCATATTTAAGTAATGAACAACAATAACAACAACCCACATTTTGGCCTGGGAATTTTTCAAATAGGACTTCGTACCTAACTTGGTTATTGTGAATCCGAATCAAATTTACATGCATTAGTGTCATCTCAAAAGTCTTTTTTTCCAAGCCCTGAAGCTTTGTAACAAGCTTGTGGGCGCCACATCCTGGGGTCCCCACGAGCTCAATCTAGTTTTGCAATCTCATCATCCCTTGCTCAAGATTGGCTGAACATCCACAAGCTTGTGGGCACCACACCACGTTGTGGGGTCTGCGTGAGCTAGTCAATCTAGTTTTGCTATCTCATCATCCCCTTGCTCCAGATTGGTTGAACTTTTCACCAAAGACCATAGTAGATATGTGCACTTGTGAATCTAAGCAGTTGGTTTTGTAACCGTGTGTTCATTGATGAATAGATTGGACTAAATTTCTAACTAAAGAATTTAAAATAGAGGTGAAATGGATGTACAAAAAGAGCTTAGACTTGGTTGTCAGATTGAGGAGAGCAATGCAAAAGTCAAGAGAAGCCCCTTGATAAAAATTATCCAGGACTGTGCAGTGTTGTTGTCGTCATTGTGAAAAATATTCAAGGAAAAATGGAGCACATTCCATACTTACTTGCCTCAATCAATGTGAATTGAGAACTTCTCTTCAAAGAAGATACGGTGGCTTCAGTACATTTGCAGGCAGTTTTCTGGTAAGTTTTCTGGGTCAGTCCAGTGCTCCCACACTCATCCCAGAACTACTACTACTACAATTCAGCATCCAGTGCTTTGATTATGGAGTGCAGATGGGATCCCATATGAATTGTTTGTTTACATTAGTCTATGATTTAAAGCATGTCATCAAAAAAATGGTTTTTTTTTCCCCCCCGAGACTTTTGGGTGGGGGCTTTGATGTTCCTCTCTTTGCAATAGGTTTGAGGTTTGAATATATAGACTGAGGCAGGTACAGTGCAGTTCAAAGTAAAAGTACTGCCTACAACAGTTGAACTGTGTTAACAGACTGCTGAAAGTCACCACCCACAATTATAGAATCACATCTTCAACAAGTTGCACACTTTTTCTCAGCAACTGTTGGAGATCGGTGGAGCTTTTAAAAGTAATGGAAACTCTGAAGTGTGTGTTGTGCAAGTCCCTCTCTTCACAACAGGATTTTCTTTTTTTTCTTGTTTTTTTGGGGGGCAGGGAAACAAACATAATTGATCCATTTGCAAAGAGCAAGAAACAACTGCAGAGCCAAGACCAGGGGACAACTCCCAAGGGGATCTGGGGCAGAAAACCCCTCACACAACAACCCGAGACCAGGATTGTTGGAAACACCATAGAACTTTTAAGTCGCTGCTTCTAAGACAAATTTTACATGTCTTCTAAGACCCCCAAAGTTTGTTCAAAGTACTGTCTGCAGTTGAACTGTATTAACAGACTGCTAAAAGTCACCCACAATTATTGAATCATATCTTTAACAAGTTCCACACTTTCTCTCAGGAACTGTTGGAGATGGTAGTAGCATTAAGCATTGGAAATTCTGCAGCATATGTATGCTGTAAAAGTCCCTTTGGGTGGTACCCTAGATCTCCATAAAATCGAAAGCATCAACAGCAGCATAAGATGGTCACATTTTCTCAAGTTCACAATATTGTGAGCCACTGCCTGCACACAATATAGACAGTACCAATGTTCTGGAGATTGAAGTTTTGGTACCTGCAAATTCAACTTTATCATCGCCTCATGGCATGTTCTCAGAGTGGCCAAATTTGTGAGAGAGATCTCTATTTGTGAGAGCTTAAGGAAGGCAATAATAATAGGCAAGAGAAGGATTTAGCAAATTTTCAATGCACATCATCTGCCATTTATGGACTGATCTGCATCAAATCACAAGTAGCATGAGGAGTAATTACAATCTCTGGACAACAAGTGTGTGAAACCAAAGCTTAGCTTATATGGGTAACTTGGGTTCAAACAGATTCGTGAAGATTTGAATGATACCTGGTCTCATTGCACCAGTGCTCCTGATGAGTGTGAGCTGACTTAACTTCCAATTGCCTTGTGTACTGGATTGAAACTGGATGTGGAACTGAGGTCAGAACCAGAGTTCATGTATGAGGTATTCATGACTCCATAGACCTATACACTACATTGCTACATTAAACCTAATGTAGAATGTGTAATTACACACAAAATGCCAAAGCAAATATTATGCAAAAAACATCAGATTGACAAATAATATGCATCAGATTGACAATCACAGGACACTCTTTGGACAACATTCAAAAAGTTGGTAGTCGAAGGAATGGATCCCTTGAATCATCTGGAGAGCTCTTAACATCAACAACTTGCTTAGTAGAACAACTAATGGACAATTCTGACCTCAAACCGCATAACCTCCATCTGCAAAGAGAGTATAAACAACACAAGCTTGCAGTTGGGTTGAAGCTGTTCACTTGACACTCCTGAAGGTTGGTACTCCTGAAATTCTTTTGCACACAGCAGCAAACACTCAAATCAACAGCTGATGCCCATTAAAGGAAGCATTGGTGCACACACAGTTAAAGTTCAGAGAAATCAGATCCCAGCACTCCCACACCCACCTGATCGAAAAAATTCAAAAGCTTGCAATGCAGTTGATTATCAAAAAATCTTTTCCACCTTCAGCAAGCTTTCCCCAGACCTTCAAAAGCAAATCCTTGACAAGGTGAAGAAGTGTGAGTTCAGGTTCAAGGTCACATCATGGACCTCTGTCATTTATATTTTTCAATCAATATGCAATAATAGCACTTCAAGGGCTGGTCCAACATTTTGAGCTGCAAATTTCCTGCAGCTGCTGCCTGCTGATCACAACAAAACTACTCCAACTCTATCACCGTTATTCAAGTATACATGGGGCAGCTTCCATCTTGTAGAAAGATTTTCTCTGTAATTGAACACATGGCTCGCATTACTATGAAGCTTTTGATCTGAGCTCTGATTCACAAAATCAAATTGGTTTTGCTTGGATTTGCTAATGCTGCTGCTGCTGTTGTTGTCATTGTCCTCCTTGTTGTTGTTGGTTTTGTTGGTGTTTTGGATTTCTTCCAGCAAGTGATGATGCTCTCCAAGCTTTCCCCAAGAGCTTTTATGGATTTCAGCTTCCAGCAAGTGATGATGCTCTCCAAGCTCCACCTCCCAGAGCTTTTATGACTTTCTTCCTGCAAGTGATGATGCTCTCCAAGAAGCTCCACACCCCCCAGAGCTTGAAGCAAGTGATGATCTCCTCTGCAAGAAGGGCTCCTCTTCAAGCTCTCTCCCCCACACTCCACTCCACTCCCTGGGAGCAGCTTTTCTACTTCCTATCTGTGTCTTCTCTGCATCTTGAAGCGAAGGACAAAGAAGGAGAGGATGCGATAGAGAAGCGCAAACCCCACCATGGTACCCACATCCACCCACTTCACATTGGATCTGTGAGCACCAGGAGTTTCCGCAATCAAACCCTGCTGCATCAGCACTTCGGATCCCGTGAGAGAACAAGGACCGTCAGGGAAGATGGAGGTTCCAGTACTGAAGCATTTGTCACTGACATGCGAGAATTCGTTGATGAGGAGCGACTCCAGAGGATACTTGTAGAGCGAGAGATAGTGCATGAAGAGCCAGTAGTTGGGCATGTTGCGCTTGGAGATGAAGAAACCGGAGAAGAGCCAAGAAGCTCCGAAACCTGCCATGGTGAGAGAATACGCGAGCTGGTAGCTGTTGCTGCGCACAAGAACGCCGAAGAAGGAGACATAGGCGTGCGCCACTACGAGAAGCAGCCAGAACACAAGCAAGAAGAAGAAGAAGGCAGAAGCTTGCGGCGCGAGTCCTACCATCCAGTACACTGGGAGACTGAAGAGCGCGGCATTGAGGAAGAGGAAAGGAAGGAAGACGAGCGTGTTGGAGACCACCCAGGAAGACATTCTGTAAGCTCCTCGCGAGGCTTCCCGTGCCAGGATCTTGCATTCTTCCAGCAAGCTCGGCAAGAGCTCCACTGTCGAGGTGAGCATGAGCGTGACGCTGAAAGCTAAGAAACCGTACCGTTCTGTGAAGCCGCGCATCCCATACCCCATACGCGAGAACACGTTGCCGAGACAAACACCCGCGATGAGCGCATAGAGTGTCCGTGAGCGGAAGAGCCGCCGCGTTCTGTAGACATTCTTCGAGAATCGATGCGTCAAGACTGCAATCTCTTGTAGACTGGAATTCGCAAATGCGCATCTCGTGAGCGGCGCAAGCTGCGACGTTTCTTCTTCTCCTCCTCTGGAACATCTTGTCGAGCCGGGTTTGCAGCTCATGATGAGACAGGAAGCCGTCGAGGGTGTGGGTGATTGCCCGATCATCTCTTGCTCGTCTGGTGTGAGCATCTTTTGCAACCAAGGGATGGAAGCATTGGATCGATCTACATGCGAGAATCTGCTGTCATCGCAAGAGGTGGAATGGTCATGAGAGTGATCCGAGCTTGTGTCGATGAGATCGATCGCGTACTCCAACACATTGACCTGTTCCGGGATGTCGTGACCGGAAGCCATGAGGATGGAGTGCAGATGCTCGAGAGAGCCGTGATGCACGACTTCACCATGCGCGAGAAGAACGATCGAGTGCAGATGCTCGAGGATACGAAAACCGGGTTGATGGATACTGAGAATCACAGTGCGCATGTGCGTGACTGCCATCTTCCGCAGCATCGTCACGACATGGAGCGCAGATGTCGAGTCGAGAGAGGAGGTAGGCTCGTCGAGGAGCAGGACTGCAGGGTCATGGATCACGTCGATGCCGATGGACACGCGGCGACGCTCGCCGCCGGACAATTGATCTCCGACTCGAGAGCATGCGACATGCGATAGTCCGAGATCTTCCATCGTCGCGCGCACTCGCGCGAGCTTCTCCGTCATGGAGACGGAAGCCGGAAGACGCAGCCGTGCACTGTAGAGCAAAGTCTCTTCGACTGTCAGCATAGGGAACAGTGCGTCGTCTTGCATCACGTAGCCTGAGATTCTGCGGAACTGTGGAACTTCCATAGCTAGCTGGTTCACTAGCAAGCTCGTGGGTGGACTGCTCGGTCGAATGCGCCCTGCGACCACGTCTAGTAGTGTGGATTTCCCTGCTCCGCTCGGTCCTGCAATTGCTAGTACCTCGCCTGGTCGCGCGACGAAGCTCACATTCTTCAGTAAGTGTATGTAGCGAGTCGAGATTCTCGCAGCAGTTGCTGCCGCCTTCTCCTTGCTGCTGGTGCAATTTCTTCCTGATGTCAATCCCGCTTCAAAGAAGTTGCAGCTCCGAAGAAGAGATTTCAGCTTTGTTCCATTCTCCACTGGCTTCACAACTCTGTACGACAGCTCTCGAAGCTCGATCTCGTATCCTTGGAGGGCACGAGACACTGCTGCTCCAGGCAAGAGCACCTCACTGGGCGAGCTGAGATCATTTGCTGCTGTTCCCAGAACAGAAATGCTTGCAGCAGCAGCACCTTCTTCAACGACACTGGCTGCGGCGATGGTCCCCATATCAACACCGGCAACAAAAATGGGCATTACAACAATGGAGTTGTCACATTTGAGGCCTGGCAGCAGCAGAGTGGCAATGAGGAGGAGCTGAAGCAACAACAACAACAACAACAACAACAACAGGTCTAGATCTCTCAAGCTCCAGGAGATGGAAAAGCTTGAGCTTGCTTGCACACTGCCTCATTGCAAGTCTCCAGATTGATTGGTGCCCACATTGCTGCACAAACGATATGACAACTGCAGCGATGATCGGCTACTCGCATGCTGACTGAGGAGTTCCTGAAGATCAAAGGATCGCCATTGCTCTTGAAAGAAACATATGCGCTGAAGTTGTTCTTCTTCTGCTTGTTGGACCTAAGAAGAACTTCAAATGAGGAACAGATCATAAGCTCTGCAAAACCATTGAGCAGCAAGCTCTACAAAGGAATGTGATCTATCAATGCAGTACTCTTCTTCTTCCTTTCTTCTTTTTCTAGGATCTAAGAACATCAAAATGAGGAACAAATATCAAAAACTCTCCAAGACTATTGAGCAGCAAGCTCTACAAAGGAATGTGATCTATCAATGCAGTACTCTCCTTCTTCCTTTCTTCTTTTTCTAGGATCTAAGAACATCAAAATAAGGAACAAATATCAAAAGCTCTCCAAGACTATTGAGCAGCAAGCTCTACAAAGGAATGTGTTCTATCAATGCAGTATTCTTCTTCTTCTTCTTCTTCTTCTTCCTTTCTTCTTCTTCTAGGAACTAAGAACATCAAAATGAGGAACAAATATCAAAAGCTCTTCAAGACTATTGAGCAGCAAGCTCTACAAAGGAATGTGTTCTATCAAAGCAGTATTCTTCTTCTTCTTCTTCTCTGATCTAAGAACATCAAAATGAGGAACCGATCAAAAGCTCTTCAAAACTATTGAGCAAAAAAGCTTCTTGAAGAAATGTGTTCTATCAAAGTTGTATCCTTCTTTTTCTTCTTTCTTCTTGGATCTAAGAACATCAAAATGAAGAACAGATCAAAAAGCTCAACAGAACTATTGAACAGCTACCTCTACAAAACAAAAAATGTGTTTTTATCAAGTACTCTTGTTGCTGCTGCTGCTGCTGTTGTTGTTCTCCTCCTCCTCCTCCTCCTCCTTGGATCCAAGAACATCAAACTTAAGAATAAATCAAAAACTTTGCAAAGTTCTTGAACAAATATTAAAAGCAACAGGGAACAGCATTTAGCTTCATGAAAACTCAAAACCTACAAAAACTTGTTGAGCTCAAAAACTTTCCTCTGGGTCCCCAAGCAGAAAAGAAAGCACAGCTAAAGAAACTCAAATATCTTCAACCAAACCATGATGATGACTACATTTTTTTGGTGGCCATTTGCCATATTTTTGCTGATCAAAAAAACCCACACAAAGCTCAAGCTCTCACAAGCTCAAGCTCTCAAGCTACTACTATAGAGAAGACAAAACTCCAGTCTTACATAATGGGTGGTATTCTTATGAGCTTTAAAAATCAACTATTGCAAATCAAAAGTCTTGTTGATCAGAAGAGACTACACTTATTATTACTGATGATCTCTCTTTACAAAATCTGTGATGACAACAAACCTAATGGAAAGATGTCCTAACAAGTTACAAGAGTTGGGTTTTGTGTAACTGCTATTTTTGCTTAGTAAAATGTGATGAAAATGTAATAAAGTGTGCTTAATTAAAAGCCTTATTTCTTTGCCCTTTTGATAGCAATACCAGAAATTTTTTAGTCAGAATCACCACCCATTTGATATTTATTATAGTTATGGCATTAATTTCACTTTGTGGGTGGTGATGTTAAATGCTTTTTAGGACATGATAATGGCAGTTCTTGATCCATGCAAACCCAAATTTGAAGTTTTTTTTTTTTTGCTGCATCAAACAAACAAACAAACAAACAAAAGCAGAGCTCATCATGAATCAAAAACCCATTGATTGAATGTCATTTTGATTTTGATGCTGCTCTCTAATTCTTTCTCTCTAACATAGGAGGGAGGTAGAATATGCTTTTTGTTTCTTGATGGGTAGTTAACCTAACCTAACCTTTGTTTGGTGTGTGCCTAGATCTGGAGTTTTTTTCTTTTTTTTTGGTTTTTTGGGAAGATGGGTATATTGGGTGTGTATCAATCAAATTTGAAGAAGGAAAATTTTCAAGCACTCTTTTTTTGAGTTTTGATTTTTGATTTTTGTCTTTTAGTGAGATGGAGGGGGGGAAGTTCTCAGTGGAGGTAAAGCAAGCATCATTGTCTGTTGATATGTCTACATTGTGTGAGACCTCTTTGGGGCACTTGGAAGTTGGAAGTTGGAGTAATGAAACTGCAATATATTTGTATCTTGTGTATTGATTTTTCAGTTCCTGCAATAGAGGCAGAGGTTTGATTGGAGTTTCAAAAATAAAAATAATATATTAATAATATTATTAATACTAAAATTTTAAAATGTAATTCCAACTTGAAAGGTAAATAACAAGACTTGTTTCTAATTGGACTTGGGGAATTGGACTTCCAATTTCAATTTTTCCCAGTTCCTTTATTACAAGTACTCATTACATACTTACAACCATAGTACCCACTCTGGTTTGGCAGCAAGGTGCCTAATAATTAAGTTATTTTTGTGTCAGTTATAATTTATGTTCAGCAGTGAATATAAATAATATTTTTATAATTTAGAAATTATACTAAATAATGAAGCTATTGTGGTTTGAGAGCTTCATTCAGATTTTTGGCATAGCAAAGCACATATTTTTCAGATTTTTGGCAATTCCAAAAAATAATTAATCAGTGCCTAATCAAGCTCCATATTAGGGTTCCCTATGTAGTGTATAACTCAAGCAACAACAGATCTAACCACCATAACTAACAATTTATTGGACTTGCCTACCAAGGCAACCAACCATATTGAGTTTAGATTCATTATAGAGTATAGTAGCTTAAGGGATTTTGGCCTCTACATAATAGGTCTATTTTTTTTTGTATACGAGGATTTTTGAAAGATGATATTTTGGCTTGTGTTGAAACTTGAGATTAGTTATTATAGAGTTATAATATCTTGAAGGATTTTGGTTTCTTTTAAAAGGATTTTTTTGAAGATTATATTTTTGCATGGTCAAATATTTGAGCTTTCATAATAAGTCTTCTTTTGCCTTAAGATACTTTTCAATGTAAATGGCAAGGCCAAGGTGTGACACACCCCTTTTTATGATTATTATTATTATTAGTTAATATCTAAGGATTTCAAGGTACACACATTCCTTTACTTTTTTCCTCCTTTTTTTCTTTGTAGATATAATAATAAAAAAAGAGTCTCATATACTCATATACTTACACAAAATGAACTCATAGCTTATATGGTCATGGAATGTCCCATTTGGGGTATAATAGAAGAGTGGCACAATCTCACTTCATGCACTCAAATACAAAATAGTTTATTTATTCATCTATCTACCCAAAAAGAAATCAATTCCACACAAACTTGTTGCGGTGTTAAATTATTGAGTCAAATTGTGTTCACAAAAAAAAAAATCCATTTTGAAAAAATAAAAATAAAAATAAAAATTCTCTAAGTTCATTACCTACTTGCCAATGTAATTTGCATGGGATGATGCATTCCATCCAGGTCATAGTGGAGTTGAGCTGTTGTTGTGGTGGTGGAGAAGAGGTGGAAGAAGAAGATCGGGTATGTAACCATAGTCAGTTCCTCATACTCATTTCAACTTGTTCTTTGTACAACTTTTGATGCATTGCGTGGGTAGGGTTTGTACCTAGGGTACAAATTGATGACACAAACCAGTTATGTCCTATAAGGTACATTGAGAAATATGCCAAGGACTCAAAGAAACTTCTCCAAATATCCCATCATAATATATAATCCATTTTGTGATAGTTCAAATGTATTTTCAAAGACTATGTTTATCACCAGGTTCATTCATAGGGTTTAGGGTTTAGGTTTAGGGTATGTAGTATTATAGTATGCAGTTACTAGGCTACCCTCTAAGAGAAGAGAATGGATGTAAATAAAATAGTAAACAAACCAACGACATGGTCTCCCTTTATTCTTTTCAACGGATGTAAATGAAACCGTAAACAAACTAAGGACAATGGTTTCCTTTTATTCTTCTCTCAATGGATGTAAATAAAACCATAAACAAACTAAGGATATGGTGGTTTCCTTTTATTCTCTCAATGAATGAATGTAAATAAAACCGTGAACAAACTTTAAGCACATGGTTTCCCTTTATTCTTTCAACGGATCTAAAGAAAACCAACCCTAAACAAACTAAGGACAAGATTTCCCTTTATTCTCTCAACGGCATTTGGTTTTCATTCATGTAAAGGTTTTCGTATCCATCACACTTATTTTTGGGTTTTTTGGTGCATTGCGATTGTATTGTATTGGAGTTTGGACACCAAATACTTACAATGAGTTCTTTTGACCATTCACACTTGGAATATTGAAAAGTTTGTTTTTCTTTTTAAACAAAAAGAACCCTTTGAAACCCTTTGTGAAACCCTTTGTGTACTAGGTATGTGGTTAAATGGGTATGTTGAAAAGCATTGAAGGGTAAAGAGGGAGGGAGAGAGATCATAGATGGACTTTACTTACAACAACAAGTGCTGACAGAAAACTAACCAAGAAGCTCAAATTTCACCTTACCGATTAGGTCATGATGGGTACACAAGTATGCACTCACTATACACCCACTAGCCCCAAGTCTTGCAAGTGGGTTGTGCATTCAACTCACCTCAACCATGCTAGATGTTTACCTTAGTAGGATACCCCACGGTAATCGGGGTCCTTGGGTCACCCCAGTTATGGTAAAGTTGTTCACTAAAAAATTTTCTAATGTAAATGATGGATACCTTAAACCATGCAATGTGCATGCACACAGCACGACTTAACATGGTGCGTTTTTACACTCGTTTGGCAAGTTCTTATGCGCAAAGGGCAGATTCTTACACTTGTCGACTGGGTTTTACACAAGGAGGCCGAGTTCTTATGCTTGTTGGCAAGTTCGTACACTACCTCTGAAAGTTTTACACAAGGAGGGCAAGTTCTTATGCTTGTTGGCAAGTTCGTACACTACCTCTGGCTTCACGATGATATTATGCACTCAACATGAAGCACTCTCAAGTTTCCAGCTTGCCCTCAGCTCACACCACCCCCATGGACAGCAAGCCCTTGTTTCAGGAATGCCTCGTCCCTTGGGCCTTACCTACCAACATAACAATGTGCTGTAATGTGAGCATTCCATGTTCAAATGTTTATGGAATGTCGGGAAACACCACATTGACTTCTCTTTTACCCTAAAAGTAGAAATTTGTCCAAATGCGGCTTAACTCCAAATGGGGTATGACCAAATTTGACCAAAAATTTGCAACAATTTTTTTTTTAATTGTTTTTTTGTCGATTTGAAATTTTGCATCATTTCACCCAAAAAAAGAAACCGCAACACAGCATTGCCTACATTGGGCATGGCTACGTAAAAGGAAACCCGACTCTGAAAATGAGGTAGGGTGAAGAGCCACTCAATCCCTTTAGTTGGCAATTAATTAAGTATCTTCATTTCTTGTGATGGTTTCGGTAGGTAGTGGATTGTGAAGGTGGAGCTTTTGCCTGCTAATGTAAAAATGTTGATCCAAGAAGTTCTTGCAAATCTTTGACAAGGGTAGATAGAACTTGTGAGGATACTATAGTTAATGCATTTAAACTCAAGGAGAGCTGCATAATATTGAAGTGACTTGGAATTCTTTTTTTGGGGCACAAATTCTAGTGATGAAAAATTTCAAGGAACTACTTACCATAAAGAAAAATTTGCATAGGTAATCTTTTTGTACAGTCTTCCTAGGACAATTCCAAAAATAATTACCTCATTTTCAAGGTTAATTATCTCATTGTTTTCTTATTAACTAACTATCTCACTCATTTTCATTACCATGGGTATGAAAATGCAAATTAACATGTGCATTTTTCATGTCCATGATATTTATATTAAATTCAAGTTAAATTTGGCATTGACATAAATGAAGATGAACTATTAAAGACCTACCATCTGAGAACATAAGGAAAGAAAATTGATTGCCATCGGTAGTGCCCAGCAACAACAGAGAAGCCCAAGCTTTATAGAATAAATTAACACACCCAATTGCATTGCATAGTGGACTCTGAATGGGCGCAAATTGAGGATCATAATCATAAACAATGTGCATGATTGATTTCTCACCAATCGACTCCGGGGTTACCAGGCACGGGGTTAGGTAGTAGACTTTCCCAAACCATTTATGTAGACCGAAAGAGCATAATAATGAGAGAGAGAGAGAGAGAGAGGTGAGAGATGATCTTTTGCCATGGATTCTTGTAAAATTACTTACAACCCAAAAAAACAAAAAATAAAAAAATAAAATTATTTTTTAATTTTTTTAAAAAAAAACATCAAGAGGCTAGGTAGGTTAGTAAATTTTTTTTGGCTTGACAATTGTAAGAAAATGGCAAAACAAACCAGAAAACTAATGTCTCTCACTGCATACAACCCAGTGCAGGCAAAGCTGGCTTGTACAATTTGTTGCCCAACAACTTATTATTATTAAGTATTCATTTATAAACAACACACTATGTAGCTATGCATTTTTCAATGAATTATTTTCCCACAGCCTGGAAAGCTCTGCAGTCTGTACAGTTATAAAGTCTCTACCTAACTATGCTGGTAGAGGGTTTTTTTTTTTTTTTTTTAATTTATTTAAATTAATTTTTTTATTATTGTAGGGTGGGGTTGGTAACTTGGTAGAATTATAATATTGGCAAAGTGCCACAAAGTTCCCTTCTGTAAGCAACATTGAACCACTGGGAAGTTGCAGACCTACAAAAAGGTCGGTCTTTCCTCAATCTGAAGAATAATCTAATTTTTCTTTTTATTATTATTATTTTATTTTGAAGCAAATGGAAAGAATCCATTGTAAAGAGAAAGATCCAGTGTTGTGTGTGTAAATGGTTTGGGACTTACACTCCGTGTAAGCATAAATCTCATAACGAAATTTATTTACACTCTGTGTACGTGTAAATGTCTAATTTTCATTTACATTCGTGTAAATATAAAACATGAAACATGTAAATGTAAAATCATGTAAATTTATTGTAAGCTGTATAGAATTGTTTGCCTGTAAAAATTAATATATTTATATGGTTTTATGCGACTATGTAAAATGATGTATATATAAAACAATGTAAAAAAAAATTGGTGAAAGGGGGATTTCATAGTGTTTTTGATGATAGGCCAATCAAATGACCCATTGCAAAAAAAAAAAAAAAAA
>Ga0209611_10008860_pt1 | contig 15493 bp, 20 predicted proteins | sample S1TSphgellanicum_3_FD_187693 | JGI IMG/M metagenome (GOLD analysis project Ga0209611, IMG submission 187693) | Host-associated microbial communities from peat moss isolated from Minnesota, USA - S1T2_Fc - Sphagnum magellanicum MG (SPAdes) (version 2) | ecosystem: Host-associated > Plants > Peat...
GATTTGCTTCATTACTCCAATGGGTGGAAATCCGCCATTCTTCTCATTTCCACCATGTTGACTCAAATCTAGAAATTATTCTGTTGGTCAAATCAAAACAAATGGAAACACAAACTTGTGTAGATTAAACTCGTATCTGTCTAATCAAGTTAGTTTTAATTTTTGAGCATCATTGGTGATTTTCTTGGCTTCGTTTGAATCACCATAAGTGACATACAAAGGAGATTAAAATTTTCCAAATTGCAGTGAGGGGATGTCATGGCCTTCTTGGAGCCATGACAATTTGCCACAATTGAGCATCTAAACTGACATTCTTTCTAGCTTTAAACAGCTTGTACAAACTCCGTACATGCAGTGCATTGTTTGATCCTTGAACTGCCTGAAGCGCTAATAATTGGTCTAATTCCATTATGGTTCTGCTGAAATTGCATGTTTAGAAGGGACTGATTTTCCTAGCCAAGTTCAACAAAAGTAAGGGGACGAGACGCCTGCAGGGGGTAGTTGTAGCATCATTTCGTTTTGCATCTTCATCGTCTGCATGGAGCACTGTCAGCATGTCGTCCAACATTTCATAGTTCCCCCTCATTGGATCCTGGAGACATAAAACTGTCAGTGGTAAAATTTAAGAAAAGAATCATGCTCTCATGCTAAGCAAACTAGGCTGCAAAACGCTTAAATGGTGAAGAAAAAAGCACCTGTAAAATCAAGTCTGTATGTGTCTTGTCATTGTATAAGTATGTGTTCACATCAACACCAATGGATCGCAGAGATTCTGCAAAAGTGACACTGCACATGTACAGGACACACCTGTCCCATCAGGTCCTGGCTTCACTCAAGCATAAACAAAAGTTCCTTGATCCCATGAACTAACATTATAATGAATAACATGGCTTTGTCTTAATCATCGCCATCTAGAGTGATGGTACTACAAATCTGCTGTCTCAATCATTTAGTGCACACATAGCCTTTGAGCTTTCATCTCATCTTACATTTTTCTGATCTCGTGATAGCCTCTTACAGTGAGATCAAGACATTCTGTTATGCCTTTGTTGATTACTGTAACCACCCACCCACTGGAATCCTGAAGGAGATGCATGTATATGCCAGCATCACATCAAATTATTCAAGTGAATGGCTACATCAATCCCCTTGAAGGTTATGGAAATCCACCTTGCATCACAAGGAATAGTATAATCAGCTGTGCCATGAAACAATGTGATTGGTGGTAGTTGTGTTGCAACTTGTCGGAAAACTGAACTAAGGACCACAGCTTCTGGGGAAAAGTGCAACAAAGAGTCCTTCCCCTCCATTATCCTGCACCAATTTCATAGACCAACCCACTGAATGCCATTAGCAGGTCAGCTTTGAAACTGACCTCAAGATAGAACCAAAGAACTAGTTTGTGATTTCCAATTACTTCCTTCAGCATGACTGCAACTAGGTAGCCTGCTTAGCCCCTCACATCTGAGAGTTCTCATTAGGTTGGGAAAATGTATGCAGAGATGATTTTCAACAACAAATTAGAAGAGACAAAAGTTTAGAGATCTGACCTGAGGAAGAGGGATCTATAGAGACCTCGTTGATCGAAGTGGTCTATGAGTTTTGGTAGGTTGTACCTGCTCCATTAGAACCTCCTATTAGAACCATGCAGTTTAAGCATTCATGAGCAGCTGCAACTCATGGCAAAATCCCAATATTACAATTTCCTCTTCTCCTCTATCAGATTATTACGTGGAGGAATCCTCATCTTCCAAGGCTAACAGTTTATAAGATGGGTTCGTTGTTTAAGCAAACTTAAGCCCAGTCTTCTACCCATCTTTGATTATCCTAATAACTGGCCAAGAATAATTAAAGTGTGTCTTTGCCCTGCTACATGCTTATTTAAGGATTACAAAATCGCTACTCAGTGTCCAAGAGGACTTTCATGGTTCTTAGAAAGGATGCAAAAAAAATGATGAGTACAGGACACTGTTACAATTAACAATGACAGGGCCTATTGTCATAGAACATGTTAAGCCTCCCCTGTCAGATAAAACTTTCAGTTCAAAAAATGACTTCAGGAACCATGTCACAACTTACTGCAATGAACTTGAATGTGAATCACGTAGGATTCACAGGTAGAAACAACACATCAAGCCAGAAGAACCTTTAAGGAATAATTTCATAAAATTCTTTCCAGCCTAGAGCTTTCAGTTTGCAAGCACGATGATGTTGAAAATAAGGTACTGTCCAGACAGAGAGTGGTTGCTCACCCACCAGATATGCCCATGAATGCTTTAAACTGGGATGGTTTCCATGGCAATACTGGGCCATCTTCCTCACTTTCCTCCACAGCCTGCCATACCAGGGCACAAGTGGATAGATGTGCACCTGCAGACTGACCTATGAGAAACAACCTGCCAAATTTCCCACAACAACAGCATGTACAGTCACCAGTAAGAACATCGATTCAGTCACATTTACTTGATCTTCATGAGTCCTTGGTCACATCTTTATGAGCATATATCCACATTCTTGGTGTGTTGCAAGCCAAACACCCACAAGTTTTTGAGACTGATTATTCATATAAAGTATCATGTTCTCATGAGTTGATTCTGATTTAGAGCACACAGTTTCACAAGATGTAACTTCCATGGTAAAGCATCATCTTCATTTGTATCCATCAAGACAAGATTAGGTAGTCTCTATTCATCCACTGATCAATTCACTGTGATGTCTGTCTATGTATGACAATTGATCCCTTAGTGAAAATCCCACTGAGGCTTATTTCAAAGTCTGCTTAGCGTCATGCTCACTTGTCTGGATCCCCTCCAAAGCTTGCAATGTTATTGTGCACATATGTAATTCCAGTGCAAATATCTGAAATCATATCACCTGCTGTCCCCTGAGGAAAATTCCTGCACCCTCCCCACACATACTAGCATAGCATGAACCTCTTGTGAACTCTTCTGTGCTAGATTAACAGGCTCCAGCATGCTGACCTGCTCAGTTCCTCAACATAAAGACTATTGGTCTTTGAAATGTTTTAAGTAGACCCCAGGATGAATTGAGTGTAACTTGTCCCTTAGAGTTCAGGATATTATGAAACACCTATAATCAAGGGATGCCACAATGATGTCATGTGCAGCCAGCTGCTGTCCCAATAAAGAGCCCCATGCCCTGTGCCTGTGAAACCCCCATCAGAGGATCACTTTCAGATGGTGCCATCAACTACAAAAAATAGGGAATCCATCATATTATGTCAGTGACTCCCCCTCATCTGCAAATGTTGCCTATGACACACCAAGGCAGGCTTTTGATATCAGAATTCATTAACTTAAAGTTCAATTCTGACATGGATTGCAAGACAAAAGTGTCCAAAGTCACTGTGGAACCAAGAAAATAACCAGTGTGCATTGTTGACAACAACAGTCCACAGTAAGTCAGGGATACTCTTGTGAGACATGGTGAGAGACATGAAACATAAAAGACATTACCCCATGATCCAAGCACCGCCAGGGACAAAAATTACGACTGGTTTTGGGTCATCAATTTTCTTTGGCAAATATAAATCAAGTCTGTCCACCATCCCTCCCAACCATATATGCAGATCAGTTGCAAGCCAGTGTAAGATCCAGAGCTATAAAGACATGACTTGTGAAACCAAAGAAAGACCACATCCAATTTAACAACTGAAACACTTTACACACAAAATTGTTGAAAGCATCAATGAAGTGCATGACCACTCAACACAAAACCACAAGATTGTTCTTAGGTGGACCTTTCTTTGGAAGAAAACTAACCTGTTGCGCCAATTATCTCCACAAATAATGTTGCGGTGGACAGATTTTGAGCAGTAATAGTTGTATCCCACTGGAGATGATTGAAGCAAATATGATTATCAGTCACATTGTTGACCTTGCTTATGTGATTCAAACAAGGAATAAAACAGTGTAATCTACAAATTGGAACCAAAAGTGCTCTAGCATACACTCCAAAGCAACAGGCAAGTAGATTGATGATAGGAGAATGAGGAAAGGAGCATCACAGGTTACAAAATGCCTTGGCATCTAATAGCATAGTTTTGACAAACATTGAACCGAGGAACGTGTGTGTGGGTCATACAACTCCACATACTGTGAAACAATGGTGCATATTTTGAAACAAGGCCTGAGAGAAATTCACCCTGAACAAAGCCGGGCAAAAGCAGAAGGCCATAGAGAGCAAGACCCAGGATTATTACTATCCATCGCCATCCTATTCTGCAATACAAGTGAACATAAGATACCTTGATGAATGGCCATGAAACAATTTGCAAGATTTTCAAAAGCCCTAAACCAAGCACCAATGTTTGGACATTGACAATACATCATCAAGATAGAGATAACCTGAATTTCCTGCCTCGAGTCCACCCATGATACTTATTCAAAACTTTGACCTAACCTGAGTTTCCTGAGTGAAGACCCACTCCTTATTTTTTGTAGGAAACTTTGAGCTTGGAGCTTTATGGACAAATTTCCTTGGATCTAGATAAAGTTTTGTCAGCAATCCATTGGAGAAATTCTTGTCAAGATCCACCTGGAGTTTAAAAGGATGTCACTACTACTGATGTTACTTCTCATGTCCAAAGGATGATCAATCTGAAGAAGGTCAAGCATCTGTAACGAAGGTCCATGAACAAAAGCTGAAAATTTGTTGACAATTATGGAAAGTGGAATTTTTGTACAAATGTTCAAGCTCATGCAACAAAACTTCCAAGTTGAGCAACAAAAGTAATCTAACAGCTCCTTCGACTATTTTCATTTCAGTGCATGTGGAACACAGGCAGGAGCCAAAAACTGATAAGAACTTGGGTGTTCACAGGAAACTTGAGCAATTAGACAGAAGAGAGTCCCAGTGGGCTCTCTCTGATGTCCTTCCCATTCATCTCATCTTTCTGGACACTTGGTCACTACTAATCTGGTTCAGGTTAGATTCAGAATAAAAACTAAATTGAGTACTTTACAATTGTGAGTTGAGCCTACCATCTGGACATCTTGGTTTGTTTGCAAAGGAAACCTCATGTCCAAGGATAGTGTGCATATACAAAGGTTAAAGAAAGACAGAAAGAAAGACATACCTAAGACAAAAGAAGAAAGTAGAGGAATGGGTTTCGGTAGCAACAAGTGGCACTGGATCCTCCTTCATCCAGGTTTGACTTTCAACATCAATGTACACAGACTGCTCACCATCAGGCATCAAGCGCTGCTCCTGATCACTGACAGCTAGTAAGGGCTCCAAGAAGTCTCCATCCCGTGCCAATTTCTTGTTCTCAACAAAGAAAGCTGGGCACTGCTATTTCAGGAACAAAGTGACCACAAACAAATTGGCAATTGTTGGAGAACAGTTCCTAATAAAGCTCCTCAAATCAAAGAGTACTGAACAAAACTGGGTCTCCCCATCCAGAAACCCCCTTCAAGAACTCTCTCTCTCTCTCTCTCTCTCTCTCTCCTGACAATCAAGAACCTGACAAGTGTAGATCATGGGTATTGCGTCTGCAACTCACAGAGGATACTTTCAAGCTGTCCGAACATGCATGACTACTTCCCAGCGTCTCTTCAACAGCTACAGCAATAGTCTCCTCGGCAACGATCTCAGAACCAAGTGAATCACGCATCGTCGTGTCAGAATTCCTTTCCTCAGTAGTGCTCTGTATCCTCCTCTACTGCAGATCTTCTTCCTTCTCCAACTTCTTGTCCTACCCAATTCGAAGATATCATCAAAGCAACGGCTGGATGCAACTGCACACAAAATGAAACCAGCCGGCTGTTGCCACCAACGTCCACGTCCCCTCCGCGCTTCTCTCTCTCCCATCATCACCACATTTTCTGCGCTGTCTCTCCTCTTCCTCACGACAACCCAAAAACTTGACTTTCTCAAATCTAAGTCCAACCCTTCACAGAAATGCGGCACTCACTTATTGGGCTGCTGCGAATCTCCTCACGTTCTGTGGTGTGTATCAAATTGGTAGCGTACGCCTCGTAACTACCAGTCTTTTGTTATTCAGCGCAGAAGTTGCAGGTACAAGATTCTCAAAGTCGTCTTCTGCAGAAACTTCCCTAGAGCTTGAGACCCGATTCTCTTTCTGAAGCTATCAAATCAGAGATGATACTGAAGGCAGTGTAAGTTTAAGAAAAACCTCATGAGTCCAAGAAGCATTCAGGATTCAGAAATTGTAGATACCCAGATACTGTTGAAACAGATTTTTGCTGTTGCTGCCAACATTATTGGCAGCTATCATCTCCTTTTGCAACAGGAAGCCAGGTGCTATACATATCTAGCATTCTGGTTTTATCTCTTGAAGTTGCATGCTCATGCACAGAAACCATGGAAACCTAATTGCATAACTAACAAAAATTGTGATGGTTGAAACCAAGTAGTATAACAGCAAGAAAAAGAAAGGATTCACTTGACAGACTCTTGAGATTCTTAAGATAATGAGAATTGGGTCTCCAAAAACATGCCAGACAAAAAGGATTCACATCAGACTCTTGAGATTTTCTTGAGATAATGAAAATTGGTGTCCAAAAAACTTGTTCAGTAAAAAAAAAACATGAGAATTTTGGATTGTTATGGGTCTCCTCTTTCTCCATTGTTGTCTTCTTCTTTATAGTCTCCTTCATAATATTCACAGTCAAGTTGTTGGGCTTGCCTTACAGCCAGTTCTTGATAGAATTTGACAACCAGAGGATCAGTCTTGATCCTGGAGGGATCAAATCCCAGCAGGTGCAAACCTTCCAACGATTTCACACGTGAAAGAGCCACATATACCATGCCACAACCAAATGCCTTGAAAAGATCAGTCTCCACATAGTCGAGAGTCATGCCCTGGCACTTGTGAACGCTAAGTGCCCATGCCAACACCAGTGGCACCTGCTGATTGATACACAAGTGAACCCAGTTAAAAACCCTATTTCAAAGGTTAAGGCTTACCAGCGCTATAAAATTTGTCTTCTGTGTTAGAATCTTGCATCCATGAACAGCAATGTTTTCAGAGGCCTCTCCCAGGAGTAGGAATTTATGCTCAAGACCAACATGTGGAAGCGTAAACCTTGACAGCAATGATCCATGATCACAATTAGATTCTCACAACCCTGCCAAGTAGTTTAAGCCCTATTTGGCAGTGTTCCCCTGTGGAGGTTTTCCTCCAAACATCAGCTCTAGTGAATGCAGTGTCATGAATTTATACAATCTCTGTTCCACAGTTGGTATAAGCAGCATATAGTCAGCAATACTTAGTGCAGATTGGCAATGCATTCTCAGGCTCAGATTCAAGTGCAGATTTTGCACATGGAATACAAGTTGATGTCACTTTGTGCAAATTGGAAAACACATGTGCACATGCACCCACATATATATATATATATAAATCAGAAGGCCATGCCAGATTAAGAAACACCTCACATTTCAGCTCCAGGGAGCTCGTCTGGAAGAGTGTTTCTCATGCAATCTCTGGGCAATGCACAGAAATTGACAAACAGCAACATTCCACTCCATATGACTGAGATATCTACCTGTGCTCTTCGAGCGATCTCCCGGTCGCCACTGAGAACGCTCCAGCTCTCAGGTCCCACAGTCCTCAGTCTCATATTACAGGCAAATCGGACAATTGGCCATTGACCTCCAGGATTGATGCTTTTGGCCAGTTCAAGATACGCTGCAGACGATGGGTCATCAGGTGCAGAGAATCCAACAACTACCCCCCTTGCTCCATTCACAAGCCCTGACTCGGTTGCCAAATTCTTTATAAGCATCACCTGCATAATTGGCATAAATCTTTGCAATGCTCAGATCAGTGCAAAAGAAAGCAAAAAATATTGAGATTACAGGATTCCCTGATCCTTCAAAGTATGGAAAGAGCATAAGAGACACCACCAGCCTCAAGCCTTCCAAGAAAAAGGTTTACCTGAGCTCCCACACAGAGGGTGACCACAGCTGGCGCACTCCCACCTTTGAGCTGATTCTGTGCAATAAGATCTTTTGCATCATCCTTAGCTCTAAACACGACCAGGTTACTTCCCAGAGCTCTCAACTTCTGGTCATTTTCATAGCTCACATCTGTCTTGTGAGGGTACAACCTGGTCATTGCAACACCTGAGAAACCAATGTTGATGGGTCCAAGGCAGCTTTGCAATCGCTGTAGGGTTGGGGTCGAACATTTTCCTTGCCGTATCTCATTCAACATGCTCACAAGCCCGACATCCGATTGCCGAAAGACATGGGTCAATTCCATCTGAATTTCAAATGACTTGTACCAGCAATCTGCTTGAAAGGCATACACTTTCTGACTGTTGCTTGGATTCACAGGTGGCAGCTGGAAGAAATCACCAGTAATAATCAGTTGCAACTCACCCCATGGTTTTGTCCCGCCTCTTACCATTCTGGCCACATACTCCAGTTTATCAAAAAAGTCCCCATCAACCATGCTGATTTCATCGATGATCAAAGCCTTTGCTCTGCGCCACCGTGCAACTATGGGTGGACGGCTTTTCACCTTCAACATCAGAAAGGATGGCACAGATATGTTGGTAAAGATCTTTGAGCAAGGGACATGGAAACAAAACTGAAAAAGATCCTGTCTATTGAAATGAAGCAAACAAGCAGTAGAAGCTCACCTGCTTGAGGAGCGCTTCTTTGCTCCCCTTACCGAACCCCACACCAGCAAATGTGTTCAGAGTGGTGCCTCCAAGTGAACATGCAGCCAATCCGGTGGATGCAGTAATAAACACTGCATCATTGCCGAATTTCTCCCTCAGACACTGTAGCGCATCTGCCAGGATGAAGCTCTTCCCCGTTCCTGCTGATCCTGTCACAAACACAGACTTGCCCCGTGCAATTGCATGAAGAACTTCCATTTGCTGTTCTGATGGCGTAAACTTCTTTGTCTCCACAAACTCCAGACTCTCCTCATGCTTTGGGCACCCTACAAATTCATGACAAGGGAGAACAACTGCATCACATAGATGGGTGGGCGACTTCAACAGTGGACTAAAGCTGATTCTGCTGTTGCTGTCGAAAAAAAATAAATTCAAGCTTGACATGATATTCTGACATTGGGTGTTCGTTTATGGCATGGAGCTGTGTAGTACCAGCATCAAATCTCATTTTCTTCCATGTTTCCGGGTTCAAAACAGCTTCTCCTTGCTCTTCCTCCTCGTGAGGAGATGAGGAGGGAGTCGCCGGTTGGAAGCATGGAATACTAATATTCCTCCCGAAACTGCTGCCACGAGCAGGTGTCTTCCTCACTGACCTCCACTCTCCGACTGGGTCTTCTTCTCTGCCTCTCTTGGCAGCTTGTTGTCCACAATCACGCACCAATTCTACCGAGCAATTCTCAGTAGCCGCAAAGCCTGGCTGACAAGAGGATGCGTTGTCAAGTGCTGCTGCTGCTGTTTTTGTTGTTGTTGAGTGTCCGATCCTTGCGTGATGGTGGTTTGTCGATAGTTCCTCTAGCCGTAGACGAGTGCCCAAGCTGCTGCACGCGCCTCTCCATCTCAGAGATTCCATTTCTCCCTGATGAATGCTGGAGGGTTGGCAGGGACCTCCTCCGTTGTAGTAAACAGCATCCACCACGTTTCGGAGCTCTCTAGCCTGGCGCCGCTCCATGGCCAGTCGCTTTTGACGGGCGCTGCGAGACCTCTGCTCTGAAGTGAGCCCGCTCTGTGTTTGAGAATACAGGATCGGCTCGTCGTCATCGTCGTCGGACAGCAGCAAGATCAGTTGGTCCTCCATCACCATCCCGTCAAACAAGTAATTATGCTACCACAGATTCGCAAACGGAGCACCCGCAAAATCTCCGACGCCTTCTTCTTCCTTCATGCCGCCCTTTCTCAAGGCACCATGATGTTCTAGCACACATTCTGCTTCGTAAGCAAAACGCAAGCAAGCAACGCAATGGCGAATGTCAGTTGCGGAAGCAAAACGCAGGAGGCTCTCTGAACTTCCCTCGATTCCAGCCTTCAGCAACACGATTCCAGGCAACAAAATTCCTCCACAGAATGCGACGACCGTGAGATACGCGAAAGGAATAGATTAGGGGGAAGACGAAGCGATGCAACAGACAAGAAGAAGACGAAGCAATTTTACGTCAGACGGAAGTGCATGGCGAATGGCGCGCGCGAGCTTCATCTGGCGGGAAAATTTCAAGCGCTCAGCTCAGCAGTTGCGCGGCGTTGGTCTTAAAGACACGAGTGCTGGGCAAAGCTCTACTCTACGTAGCTGATAAGCGCACAACTGCCTTGTCGCACATCTTGGTCCTCCTTCACGAGAACCTGCAACTTCGTCCTCGTCGCTGTTGTGGGTGCGCATTGTTTGGCAGAAACCTTGCGGATTGGGAATGAAATGTCGACAAAACGCTCGTGATTTGTTGAAATGGCGGGTTCAATCTGGATCCAGACAGAACACCTTACAAGAAGAAGAAGAAGCAACAAGCAGCTGCGTCTTGCAGCAGTTCCATCAGCATCATCAATCGAACATTTGTTCCAGTAAAGTTTCTCGCACTTTCAGAGTCTGCAAGCTACCTTCACACAGTAATTTTGTTTCTAGAGAAAAGTTCCTCTGGGATTCATTGAGTTTCTTCTTCAAGGAACTCGATGCTTCTTGTATAGAAGCATTTTCTTTCTGTGGTGGTCAAAAGCTGAGTTGAAACTTGCAATTGCAGCAAAGCAAAAGGAGATATTGTTAGGTGTTGAGCAGACAGAATTTTTTTCCCTGTAACTGGACTTTCCATTTGTTTGTTTGTTTGTAGTCAAGCTCCTTGCAACAACTACTCCCGCATGTATGCATTATGCTTTTTGTTTTCTTCCTCAAGGCTTTTGTCTCCATTTGCTTTCAGCATTCAGCAGGCATTCAACCAAACAAAAAAGAGAATGCAAGTCTTCTCCTCCTCCTCCTCTTCCTCCTCCCTCTGTTCTTGCAACTCTCTCAGCACGTGAGCTTATTTGTGATTTTGTAGAATTGGCAGCTTTTCTATTCTGCTTTCTCTGCCATGCCTTTCAAAGCTGATCAACTGATTGGAATTCTCTTGTGTTGTCTCTCAGCTACCCACAAATTGTGACAATACCGTGTACCTGGGCAGCTTCGACACTACTTACATTTTTCTCTCAAACACCAAAATTGGCATCCTTGGCAAATCAATCTATCTACATTAGATTGAACACATCGAAAGTTTTTGAGAAAATGTTTTTTTTATTGAGCTGCACGTCCGATGAAGGAGGTTGGCATTATTGGAATTGATTCAAGATATTTATACTGGACATGGAGTAAACCTTCACAATGTCAAGTACCTTGGCAAATCAATCTACATTAGATTGAACACATGGAAAGTTTTTGAGAAAATGTATTTTTTATTGAGCCGCACGTCCTATGAAGGAGGTTGACATTATTGGAATTGATTCAAGATATTTATACTGGACATGGAGGAAACCTTCACAATGTCAAGTACGCAAACTTTAACCACTCTTAACATGTTCATCTCCTAATGCCCAGCAGAAGAAGCACACAGCTAACGAACTCTCCTATTGAAATTCTCCAAAAGAAAAGCAGTCCTTGTGCTTTGCATATATGGTGGAAATCTTGCTTTACGACTCCTCCAAGTCTTCTGTCAAAAAACTCCGAATCAGATTGTTCCTCGCAACTGTGTATGGTGGAAAGGTTCCCTCCGCATCTCCATCCATACCCTTGCGGTAAACACCCTTTTTGTGACTAAAGGTGTCAAAGGAATATTTACCGTGATACCCACCCATTCCACTCTCCCCCACCCCTCCAAATGGGATTCCTGGGACTGTAAACTGTAACACAATCCCCACCAGCAAGAGAACTCATCAGTACCCACATAGTTTGATGCGATTCACCATCAGTGCCTTTGAAGTACGATCCCCTATTTCCTTCTATCGTGAGGAGGATGCCTTCCATGACATAGAATTCTCATGTGCCATAATCTCCATCCATGAGTCGAAGTTTATGAACAACTTCCTTAAATCAATGTAGGCAATGTTTTCTTCGCTCCAATCTACAACTAGTGCAATTATTGCTCTTAATATCTCCTACTTCTGCAGCTCCTTCAATATAGAATTGTAACAAGAAAACTAAAAGAAACTGAAGCATGTTTAATGTACTTAAAGAGGGTTTGTGGTCATTCCGTTTCACAAGTTTGCTATCATCAAACACACAACATCCAGTTCATTCAATCCACCAGCCTGGTGAACTTACTCCAACTAGGCAAGGATATGAAAGGCATGGATTATTCTGTACGTACATGTAAGATAATCTCATTAATCCCCACGCCCCCTGCAGAGATTTCTGTTACAAATCGCTCTTGCACTGCGTTGTCTGTGGAGAAAACAAATAGTGCTAATGGCTTTGATAGATCCAGAATGATATTGATTGCTTCATCCACTCCCTTGACCTACACCATAACCACAAGAGATCACATGGCATGCAGAATTTTCAGTAAATGTAGAGAAGATCCAAACCTGGAGCCCGAAAGCAAAGTCCCGACATTATATTCTTACAACCACGTGAGCAAGAACTTATGGGTTCAAGCGGAATTGAGCCGATATCTGAGGCTGAAAGAGAATTGAAGATAAACAGACAGCAGAGGCAGATGAAGAAGAATTACCGTAATTATAGGAAGAATGGGTCCAAAAATCTCTTCCAACATCACAGGGACATCAAGTGGGACATCAAGCACAATGGTAGGTGCAATGAACCTGAATGATGCAGAAACCCACAACTAAGCATTGATGAGGAAGATGTAATGGGACCGAAACAACATGAGAACTAATTCCATTCGCACAATGATAGTCTACAATTACTAAAGCTAATCTTTAGAACACGTCTCTGGGATAAGATGCATGAAAGGGACATTTGCCAGTTTGATTACTCCATGAATCGATGTTGTGTACAGTTTTAGAAGCTCCTATAAACTGTGGGCAGTTCCCTAGCTAGCTGGAGAGGGTAGGAAACCGAAAGGACATTGAGGTTACTCACAGGGACTGTTCATTGCGTTCACCACCATGAACAATTTTTTCAGTTGTTCTTGGATCATCCAAAAGCCGTGTGATCCGTCGGAAATGATTTGCATTGACAATACGTGTAAGGTCAGGAGAGGTGCTTGCATCCTCTCCATAAAACTCCACAATTGTTGCCTTTAGAGTCTCAACCTGAATTACATACGTGAAAGAATACAATGAGTACATGAACAGAGATTTCAACTGTTATTGAGTCCCACTTGAGTCACAAAAAAAACCAGAAAAAGCCAAATGTTATCATCATTTCTCACTACACTAAACAGTGGAAAAAGGTAGTCCAACACAGATTGAATTCACTAAGGATATGTATGCGTTAATGAGAAATGAAAATGCAAGTGCTGGAGCAATATACCAGATTCGGCACAATGTGCTCTTGTACCAACAAATAATCAGGAGAAATACATGCTTGTCCATCACTGAAACCCCATTTCCCCTGGCATATTCGTCTTGCTGAAACCTACAGCACAATCCAGAAAGCATTTTAAATAATAATAATATCAGGATGATTCTCTTTGTGACAGATGGTCTACTAAAAGCCACGATTTGTCATTACTTTTGAAATTCGCATGAATTTCACTATTGGTTTCTGCAAAGAGACCCGTAGAAGCAGATCGGATTTCAACAAATAGCACCACAAATCATGAATCGTTTGTGACATATCTGGAGAGGTCACTAGCTAGAATTGGAAAAATTGGGTTGCTGGTCATACTTTCAAATCGACAGAGTCATCAATATAGAGGGGGCACTTTCCACCCAGTTCAAGTGTCACAGGAGTAAGGTGCTTGGCAGCAGCTGCCATCACTATTCTTCCCACTATAGGGTTGCCTGCACATTGAACAAAGTAAAGATTTCACCTTACATTCTTTGAACATTGAGTGACACTCGGCTCTTTGCAATGAAACTTGTACGATCCATGAATTTACTTCAATTCCACAAGTTGATTTTTTTGCATGTCACCTTGTGCAGGAAGTTGAACATTAGGATTCAAGGAATTGAAAAAGAAGAGTACCTGTATAAAAGATTTTATCCCACTTTTGTGCCAAAAGAGCTGTCGTTATTGGTACACCTCCTTCTATCACACGGATTGCATCCGTGTCCAGATACTTGGGAATTAACTTAGCCAGAATGGACGATACAGTAGGGCTAACTTCTGATGGTTTGAGAACAGCCGCACACCCCGCAGATATTGCCCCAATCAAAGGATCAACCGCCAACACTGCAAGGGGAATGGAATTGAACACCAAGAGAGTAGTTAAGCCTAGAGGAACTTTCTTCTTCGATTTTTGTCTGAGATTGTGAACAAATTAAAGATGGGACCGTCATGTTCCTACGCTGAAAACAATTGAGTGCCGAGGATTGCATGAGAGAGAAGATTGCAATACGAGATGGAATTTATGGCAAAGTTGAGAGAGAGACACAAAAGAACTGTGCCATTTGGGAGAGTAAACAAACTTTGGGCTTACAGAGAGGGAAGTTCCATGGAGCAATCACGAGAGCCACTCCCAGGGGCTCTGGCACCACCACAGCTGTGCCTGGAAGGGCGATTGGTGGAACTGGCACCTGAAGAACCAAGAACAAGAATCAGAAATTAGCAACACAAAATACCTGACAATTCGCATGCACTACAAAGCTCCAAGCTACAAAAAACCATACCAGTTACACTTTACTTATGACCTGTTTGAGGTCAAAAGTTGGAGATTATATATAAATGCGGATGGTTTTGTATCCCACCTCTTCTGGTGCCATCCATTTCTTGAGCTCCTTGATGGCAAGCTTGCAAGAGGTCGCCAATGAGAGAAGCTGTAAACACAACAAAAAAGTTCAAATCAAATGTTGCAGAGTTCTTTTTGGCATCGAAAACATTCAAGAAGCTGATTCACCCAATTGATCCAAGTCTTCAACGTGATCCAAACCTCTACATTTCCCCAACATCCCAGTTCTTACAGTGTTTCCAATTCTAGGACTACAATTCTTTTACATAGTACCCAGCTAGCATCTCTGGATTTGAGGAACTTGAGCTTTTGAACATTTTTGGCCACTGGACCTCTTGCTGGTGACATAGCTGGTAGTCTAGATTTTGCACTTGAGTTCATGAATTGAAGCTTTATGGTTTTGCAAAACACGCATGCATGACTGCTCGGTATTTTCCCCATTTGCCAATTTTTTTTGGAAGACGAGGTGAAGCTTGAAAACATCCAATTTGTCAACTGCTTGCATAAATCTCGCCTCCAAACTCATTCAATTGGGGGTTTCTAAGGCGAACGCAGAGAGAGAGAGAGTTTGTACTTCATAGATCACAGTTTCGTGTGTTGGTTTGCCGAGATCCGTAAAAACAGCGTTGGCCAAGCTGTCCTGGTTCTCTACAACGAGCTTCAGCAACGCTCTCAGCTGCTGCACCCTCCATTTCTCCGTCTTCGTGATCCCGCTCCTCACCGTGTGCTGCA
>Ga0209611_10008861_pt1 | contig 15493 bp, 12 predicted proteins | sample S1TSphgellanicum_3_FD_187693 | JGI IMG/M metagenome (GOLD analysis project Ga0209611, IMG submission 187693) | Host-associated microbial communities from peat moss isolated from Minnesota, USA - S1T2_Fc - Sphagnum magellanicum MG (SPAdes) (version 2) | ecosystem: Host-associated > Plants > Peat...
AACACATAATCAAAGAAAGGTAACATTAGTTAAAAAAAGGTAGCAATTGGTGAAAGAAAGGTAGTAGCAATTGAGAGAAAGATAGCAACTAAACAACAATTAAAAAAAATGCAACAATGAAATAGTAGTTGAAAGAAATGTAACAACTAAACAATAGATGAAATAAAAGGTTATAATGTTTGAACAACAACTAAGAGAAAAGGTTCAATTGTGAGAGAAATGATAAAAAAAAGGATCAACAATTGTTTCAAGATGCATTAAACTTGGATAGAAAACCATGAACATTAACTAACAAAAGGGAAAAGACTAATAGGGCTCACCATGGCAAGTCAACGTCAAAAGAAAGTTGAAAAATTTTGTTTCAAGTTGGGTCAAGTTAGGTCGAAGGGGAATTAGCAACAAATGAAGAAAGCATTTACAGAGTCGAGTTGGGTCAAGCTAGGTGTCAAGGGAGGAGTAATAAAAAATGGAGATATACTAATTACAAACCCCAAAAATAGTTGAAAAAGGAAAAATGAGACATGAGAGCATGAGAGACCAACAACATAATTCAAAGCCTAGATAGAGGAGAGAAGGGCATCAATTGCCATTGCTAGTAGTAAGAGTGGTCAAAGATAGTTGAAAGAAGAGAGAGGATGTTGACTACCATCACCAACAACAATAAAGTTCAGGTCGAGTTAAAAGAGAATGAGAGCCAATCGCCATCACTAGCAACTGTGAGAACATTCAAAGAGAAAAGAGCAACAAAGCTATGAGAAAGGAGAAAGTTTAGAAAGATGAAAGAAGGGGCGTTGATCACCATTGCCAATAATTATGAAAGCATTCAAAAGAGAGAGAGGAACAACAAAGTCCAAAGAAAAGAGAAAGTTCAAAGAGATGAAAGAAGGGACACCGATTGCCGTCACTAGTAGCTACAAGAACGCTCAAAAAAAAAGAGGAGTGACATAGCTTAGAAAGAAAAATAAATTCAGAAAGATTTGAATGCAAGCGCTCAAAAGGGTAAAGAGATAAGCAAAAGAGTGTCAAGGTCCAAAGACTATTGAGAGAAGGAGCGTTCAAGCTGAGAGAGAGGATAGTGGGGGCATCGATCACCAAAAGCAAAAAAAGAAAGCTTAAAGGTCCAAAGTGTTGAAAAAGAAAGACAAGCAAGTTTAGAAAGAGGGGGCATCAATTGCCGATAGTAAAAAGACGAAGCTTTTTAAAGGTTTCCAAACCTTAGATGAAGAGGAGAAAAAACATAAGCTCATACGAACATGGAAGCAAAGTAGCCAACTCAATTGGGAGGCGTGAAACTTGGTGGGAGTAACAAAAATCCACACCCATAGACATTTGCAAGAGAGACGACATATTTGATGAACGAGACATTATTTACCCATTATTATCAATCCATAAGCCCTATTTTGAGTGTATTTTGAGCCCTATGACCAAAAGTGAAGAGTTATTTTATCACAATGTTTCATCTCAATCTTCATCGTGGGAGTAGATAATGTTTGTTAGTGGAGTAGATAATGTTCATTAGTGGACAAGTGTTTGTTTGGTTTTAGGTGACTAAACAAGCCATCATGAGTGGCCTTGTGTATGATCCATTTTTTAAAATCAATTTTTACCCCTGAAACTTTGAAGGAGTGTATCTTCCTCATTTTTGACTGGTTTTGAGGGATTTAAACAATCATGGATGTGCTTTCTAGTGGGCTACATTTTATCTTCAGACCACAATCGGAAAGGAGGCATATTTAGTGAGATGGGGGTGACTGAAACATTGTGTTCAGTAGCCTGTATACCCTATCATTTCTTTTTGTGATATTCCACCTTGCAATTCCATTTGTACAACAAGCCCTCCCATTGGTATGGCAAGAAATTACCAAAGAAATAATTTCCCTTCCTGTTAGACTTCAATCATGATAGTAATCTCAACCACCTTGACCAATGTTTGTCAAATAATGAATTGATTTTGAGGATTTCGTTTCAACAAATGATATATTCTTAAATATTTTATTAGATTCTTTATTTTCCTTCAGTAAAAGAGACTGATTAAAAAATTCAATATTTCTGAAAATAATATCATTAGTGTCAAACTAGCCTAGGTATAAGGGTATTACCATTGTTGTCCAATTTTTTATTTTGAAAGGACCATTCAATTTGGGTTTTTTAAAAAACTGTTTGATAAAACCTCCAGTGCAGGTTTGAATTTATTTTGGAGTTATAAAACCTTTGATTTCAAAAACTTCTCAAATAATTTAGAGTTTGGTTCAATTTAAGACCAGGTTCAATTTCATTTACATTGCACCAATCTTAAACTAATAACTTGTGTAAATAGGTATCTATGCTCATGGAGTGAGGTATTTCTATAGGAAAAAATAGGGGATGTCCGAAGAACACAGTTAAGAAAAAAATAATGCTACATCCAATGTGACAAGGCAATAGGTAATGAAAATGCTCACTTTTTCTTTATTTGTGTGTGGGTTGATTTACTGTTTTTGTTTTTTGGAGAGGGGGAATTAGTGAGTTGGCAATCACCTAGATGTTGGGTCATTAGCCCACACCAGCACAATTGATCCTCTAAGGTTTCCCGAAACTTGAATTGTCACAACCTGAGAAGAAACCATGGTTTTTGCATTAAAGAAAAACCAGGGACATACAATTACAAAACCTAAAGAACTTTTTCAAGGGACAATAGCCTTGTTCAAGTTTAGGTTTCATTTTTAACAAAAGACCGTTCACGGTCTGGATCTAAATCCAATTTCAACAGAATTCTGAACCTCCAGCCCGGACACCCTCAAAATCTAACCTAAAACCTGAACTTGCCCAATACCCATAACGTGTCAACCCTCTTAATACCTTACCCTAAAATTTAGAGAACAAAGAAAGAGTCACGACTATAGTTGCCGTCGCCAAAATGCAGAGGGTACCGATGAACACGAGAAATGGCCATAGGATGTCAGGAAGGGAGCCGGTGCCGAACGGCCACGTGGAGATTATCACAATATGACAGCCAACTCTAAGAGAGTGATCTTTATTGCCGAAGTTTTGCGCTGCAATATAACACACGTTGCCCAATGTAGGACCGCCACGATGTTCTAAAGTTGGACACGTGCAAGGAGCAGATGCGGCCAATTTCCGAGACGCGACGCGTGGGCGAGGGTGTGGACCGGCCCCTGCTCTACGCCGCGGTCGCCGTGTCATTATCGCGGCCCGGTGCAAACTTCACTTCCTTCCTGCCCGCTTCCTGACACGGGTTCTGGAGCAACAGCGACAAGAGAAGCTGAGAAAGGGTTGCAAACAGGTCAGAGAACTTCCCCACTCGCCTTCTCATCCTGCGCTTCCCTTACGCCTAGTTGATTGTTGCCCTCCCTCCCTCGTCTTTAGCGTCTCAGTGGAGATGACACACAGGTAGCAACAAAGTAGGTATCGGCAAATGTGGAAATGTAAACTTCCGAAAGGAGGGTACAATTCCGACGATAATATGTAGGCGCGGTTGAGGGTAGGGTTGCGTGAATAGCTAGCTATAGACAAGGTGCGAAGGACGAGAGACCGGTGGATTGTTGAGATGACAAATCAAACCTAAGGCAGGTGTAAGGGAGAAAGTTATGCTTGGACAGAAGACGCTACATGTAACTGGTGAGTTTGCGGCTGTAAACTCCATTTGCGAAGTTGGAGGTAGCTCTGCATCTGAGGACGAAGAGGGATGTGTAGTCTGTAGTGGTGTAGAGTGTGCCAAAGTTTCAGCCATTCTGCTTAGAACGTGGGACGAACAGCGAATGCGAAAACCAACAGGGTAGGAGCAGAGAAAGGAGGCTATGGTCACGGCAGATAAATGCAAAGGCGCGTGCGGATTCATGGACGACTCTTATCCCTGTGAGACAGCTGCGGTGGCCGCAAGGCGTCGGAGGATGGAAATTCGTCGCTTCAAGGCGATTTGCAGCGCGAATCCATTTGTAGAGCAGCTCGTAAGTAAGCGCTCACGCCCTCTAACTGGCATCTCTTATGTTCCCCGAGAGGTGGAGAAGCAAACCTTTCTTCCTGCTGTTAGTAGTAAGAGGACACAGGAGAATAGTGCACCCAAGTTGTCAGGATATGAATCTATTCAAGCAAGAGACCCCAAGAGGGCCGCATCTTCACCTTCTACAGTATGGGAGAGTCCAACTGGAGGTGAGTTCTGCCTTCTTGAAAATCGAAGCAAAGCTGAACTGGTGCAGGATTTCTGTTTGGCAGTAGTGCATGCACAGTTACTGTTATCAGCTTAACGTTGCGGTATGCAGATGTCGAGTCTCAGGATGCTGTGGGGTCCCAAGCTTATGCATAAATATGGACACCAGATGTCGATTCATAGCTTGGATTAAGTCCATTCCTCTGCCAGGACTTTTATTGTTAGTCATGTCGTCTGATGTGCACTTATTCAGAAGTTACATTGTGGAAAAGAGATAAGAACAACTATAGGTGTAGATTTTTAGTCATAGTTATTAGCTTGCTTCTGTAACTGAAGGCTTGGCGTGCAGATATTTGCGGTGTTCAAAGTGGCGGCAATAGGGAGGATGGTAGTGCAATACTGGACAGAGAAAGCATGAGCAGTGGAAGCATGAGTGGTGATAGAACAAGCAGTGACCAGTCCTCTAGTGAGACTGACGTGGCATCTTCTGTCACCTTCTCACAAGGTGTTCGATCTCTTCCCAGGGGTCTAGACGAGGGTGGGAGTGTTGGAGCAGGTGAGACTGGCTCTCCAAATATGACCAACAGCATCTGGGGTGAAGTAGACTCTTCTAGTTTAATTAGCAAGCCTGAAAACCTTGCAGAGGGTGAGATGACTTATCTGGATCAACATCCTGTATCCACTATTCCTCATCCTCCAGGGTCCAGGTATGGACTTACAGTGGAAAAGATCACGGAGGAAGTGAATCCTGGTGTGCCTGTTGCTCTTGCATCCAGCCCAAGCAGCAGTTGTGTAGCAGACAATAGGTGTCCTCCGCATGGAGTGGTATCCTTATGTGGCAGACGACGGGAGATGGAAGATGCAGTGGCCGCTGTCCCCACCTTCATGACACTACCCTGTGATGTGGTTGGAGGTTGCAACTGTGACAGCCCAAGTATGAGTGGCTGTTTGTCTGCACTTCACTTCTTTGGTGTCTATGATGGTCATGGGGGTTCCCAGGTTTGTAATGTCCTCTTTTTCTTTCACATACTATTCAGATTGTTGTTCTCTGTGGCATGCTTTATTCTTACAGTGCAGTGTGTTGAGACAATTGGAAGTTGGTGCATTGTGCTGAAGTACATGCTTCTGGAATAAAGGGGTGTTAACCTCGTTATTGAGTTATTGAGTTTATTTCCAAATATCTGGTCTGTTTCTGCATTTGTCATGTGATGTCAGCTTCCAATAGGGTGCGTATAGTGAGGAGGTTCTCTATATAGAACTATGAGGGTGAATTACAAAATGCGTTATGCGCAGGCTGCGAACTTTTGCGCTGATCGCCTGCATCATGCTTTGGCAGAGGAGGTGAATGCTTCAGTTCAGGGTGAAAATGCCAGTGATGCCAATGTTAACTGGGAAGCAAGGTGGCAACGAGCTATGTCATCATGCTTCTTAAGGATGGATGCTGAAGTTGGGGGTGTCTGTTGGAGAGGAGGCCAGTGTGGACAAACTGATAGTGGGCCCAGATGCTGCTCTGAGCCAATTGCACCAGAGACAGTGGGGTCTACTGCAGTCATAGCAGTTATTGGATCATGTCAGATAATTGTTGGAAATTGTGGAGACTCTCGAGCTGTGCTGTCTCGAGGGGGCGTGGCCATTCCACTGTCAGTTGATCATAAGGTTTGTATTACATCAACCTGTGTAATTGATGTGACCAATAATTCTCTTTGTTTGCTTTACTGCAGTATATGGATATTGCATTTGATTGGTGAGGTTGGCATGCGGTAAAATTGCAGCCGGAGCGAGAAGATGAAATGGCACGTATTGAAGCTGCAGGTGGACGAGTTATATACTGGAATGGTTATCGGGTCCTTGGTGTGCTTGCAATGTCAAGGGCTATTGGTATGGGCCGGATCTTTTTGAGCATTTTAGCTGAAAGGCAGTTATGCTGGCACACTTCTGTGGTTTTGATATGGTTGTTCTGTTCAGTGCTTCAAGTTCCCTTGTTCTGTTCATCATGAACTTAGGTGACTCTCAAATGTGTTGTATAGGTTATATATGTGCTAGTCTGACATGCAATACTTAATAGGTCTGTTCTGGTAATCAGGTGATCGATACTTGAAGCCATATGTGATCGCTGAGCCTGAAGTAACATGCATGAAGCGCACTGAAGACGATGAGTGTTTAGTTCTAGCCAGTGATGGTTTGTGGGATGTTATGTCCAATGATGATGTTTGTGACATCACACGGCGTGCTTTGAATTGCCGTCGTCGAAGTTCCGTGGCTGCTGTGACAGATTGGACTGGGGAAGAGGAGACACCTGCTGCTCAAACTGCAGCATTGTTGACAAAACTGGCTTTAGCAAAGGGTAGTAGTGACAACATTAGTGTTGTGGTGGTGGACTTGAAGGACCGCAGTAGCAGATAGCATTTGTTTAGGTGGTGGTAATGGAACAGCACGACATGTTATCTTCCAATTTATGGTGGTGTTGATATCCAATTTTTTCAATGGTTCCTGGTGTATGTGAAATGATATGTGCTGAGAATGCTCGAAAACGAATGTTTAGCACATCACATATATCTTATGTCAATGTGTTGCATTGGAGGTTGTGCAGGAGAGGAATTCAATATTTTTAATTTGAATTGTATAAGACATTTGGCTGTGAAATTGGAGTGTAAGTGAAGTGCCTGCAAGGAGCTTGTTTGTGAACACCTCAGTATTCCAAACACTCCTTTTGGTTTTGCAATCAAGTTCTACTTGTTCTTGAAGAAATTTTCTGTATGTTTAATAGTAGTAGTAGTGAAGAAGTGAGATAAAAGCAAAGGTAATAGAGTAGTTTCTTGAATTGAAGTGAGTCTTGGGTTACATGAAATGAGTTTTGGTATTATTTAGGGGAGTTCCAATCTTGTATTATTGATTGTGCAGCAGCAGTTACTGGAATGTCCTTGATAGTATATGGGAGTTGTACATTCGTTTTAAATGTTCCTGTCATCAAAGATCTTTTTTTTTCCAGAAATGTGTCTCTCAAACTCAGTCAGGAGGGGAGTGTTTATCTGGCCCACCATAGTTTCCCTGTAAAATCTGACTCTTCTTCAAGTCAAAGGACCTTGATATAAGGCAAGGCTCCTTCTCTGACCTGAAAGCAGAGCCAGATGGAGCCGCACTTCGATCATTAAAGTTCCTCTCTAAATTTTCAAGCAATGATGCCAGTGGAAGGCCTTGGACATCCTGAGGGATGACATCAGTGTTGGCCAGTTCTTCCTTATATGAAGGGAACGATTTCAAATTAGGCTTGTGGTCATTGTCAGGGAGGACTTTGCAGTGAGAATAATGTTTTTCCAAAAACTGAGACCATTGGGTCAGGGGTTTGATCTTTTTTTTGGTGGAAGGCAGTTTCTGGTTTGACAGTTTCATAATTTTTATGAACCTTTCAATTATGGACTAGCTATGGTACTCAGTGTAAAAGGTTTTCAAACTATACCAGAGTGAGTGTAGGGTTTTTTTCATAAAAATTTCAAGCAATTCAGATTTTAAATACTGTTTGCTAAATTTGATTTTATTTTCCAAACAAAACATTTCAAACACTGGCATATGTTTAAGTACATGATTAGAAAACATCAGTGTTGAACAAAATCCACAATCAAGTTAGCATACAGAGCATATCATGCCACTGCTGAAGCGCTTGCTCCCCATTTCCCCAACATAGTACACAGAAGATTAGTTGCTATAAGAATTTGAACCTACAAAATGGAAAAAATCACAATGGGGATAACAAGCAATGAAAAATTGAAAAACAGAAATTAAAATTCTAAATCCAAGAATCTACTAGTTGGCATAGTCATAATCAAGCCAATAGCGACCCATGAACCCACGATAGTCTAGTGTTTTTCAGAAGGTTGAGGAGAGTCCAAAGTTGGGCACTAGACTTGCCTATGTGTTGCGGAGTGTCAAATTCAAAAAAACCAAAAGAGAGGATAGGAATTTTGAGTCAACTTGTTGTGAAATTCAAACAAATCAAAGTGGAAGGATGGCAATTTCAGGTCTACATGATGTTGAGCTGGGTATTGTGCTATGAAGCCTTTGAGAAGGGAAGAGCATTCAGTTACTATCCAATTTCCTCCCCCATGCTTTGAAGAAGATCTCCTGTTGGTATGAACAATATTGACAACCTTCACTTTCTATCACATGCTTTTGGAGCATCTTTCTTTGCCTTCTACCTCAATCTTATATCACTTTTGTCACACACCATACTAGTATTTACAAACAATGAAAAGAAGTGTTTGCGTGTAAATGAATTACTTGTATGTGAAGTCCTCTTCTACTGAGTGAGTGACCTTTGAGTTGCATTCCAAACTGTTTTGAAAACAATATTTTTGGGCAATGAGGTAGAAAAGTGCAAACAATATCTTATAAAGTTGTTGAAAGAGTTCGCCCATGAGAGCTTTTTTTCATAATAAACCCCCACTATTTATCATGAGTAGTAGTTAGTTCAAGATCATGTGCCTCCTACATCTCTTCCAAAAATGTTGTTAGCCAAGAATACTCAAGCTCCTCAAACATGATGTAGTATTAGAAATTTGTCACAAGATGGTTCATTTCATTCTTAAGAGGTTGACATTGATGCAACATCACAATTGATTGAAATTGGCCTTTGCCTTTTTCATTTCAAGAGAGGTGTGCAACTCACAATTTATGCTTCATTGCATGTCATGTAGCACACAAAACATGCTCATTTCAACCTCCAAAAAAAGTTCCAAGGTATTTAAAATTTGGGCATCATTTCTTGTCTAAACATTGTAATGAAACAATCATGGGCAATATAGTTGAAAGATAATACATCCCATCTTCTATCTCCATTACTATGAAACATCATATCCACAAATAACTACTCCAAAAACATCACTACCATCATGTTTGTGCATTTGAAGTTGTCATTGCACTTTAGAATGCTTGAAAATGAAGGAATTGGTAGTGTTAATGGGCATCACAATTTTATGCCCAGCAAGATCCATGGCCTAAAATCACCTTGACGTAAAAGTAAATAGCTCTTGCTTGCCTAGCAATGGTCATCAAATTGACATTAGTTGTACAATATGTTGATTCATATGTTGGCATGCTACTTCAACAATAGGGAAAGACAACTCAACTTTGCCATACCCAATGCTATGACTATTAGTTGAAGATTTAACTCCTAACTTTCATTAGAGTAGCAAATACAATGAGAAGTACACCTCTCAAAATCCTACATGTTAAAAAACCCATGCATAAAAGGCTCGCTACCATTACTTTAAGATTTAACTAATGACTTATAGCCTTCATCACTTGGCAATAGACACAACATTAAATGCACTTTTCAAAATACTACATGTTTGCATTTGTTAAGAAAGTAGCAAAAGGAGGTCATTTTTAATAGCATGAAAGGCCATTATTGCCACAAGGCAAGGCACATAGTTCGATGCAGGCAATGGTGCTAGAAATTGGGTGTGGTTTTTAATTGTAAAAAATTTGGGGATGCTATTTTGTGAACATGCGAACATGAGCAGTGAACAAGTGAACATGAGCAAATTTTTTTTGGAATATTCAACTAACATTGACGGAATATTTGTAAACTATTATTTGGGTGTGAGTACAAAGAAAGGAGCCAAAAATCATGTTGGATAGTGGTGAAAATTGTGAACTTTTTTACATATGTTTTTCTTGTGACATTTTCAAGTTATGTTAATCATTCCAAGTTGTGCTAAGTGACTAATATGAAACGTGAGGAATTCAAATTAAAAATTCATTAAATTGAATATTGGGTTTTGGTTTTTAAAAAGGACGTTTGAACTTGAATAGGTGTTGCATTGGGTATGGTTAATTTTACAAAGGACTAAGTAAAGGACTATTGTAATAAGATAATTTTGATGGTAAAAAAAATTAGATGATAACAACCCACTATCCAAGTTTTTAAAAAACCCACAATTAGAAAGATATGGAATTTTTTAATTTTTAAAATTCAAAGTATTTTTCAATTTTTTTAATTTTCAAAAGTCCTTTACCACATGTAAATGGGGTGTAATGTGCATGACATACAAAACAAAGTTGTAATTTATGATATAAAAAACAAAAAAATTAAGTACTTTGCATATTTTGATTCAAAATTATGATAAATTTTCAAGATGAAATGATAGAATTTACACACTTTGAAAAATTCATATTTATTCAACAATGATTAGAACAGAACATGTGATTTATTGGGGCAACTACGTGTATTTTTAATAACAAGTTGCAAAGATTTCATTCAAAAATTCTTTCATATGAAAATATGAATTTTTTTTTAAAAGGACTCACAATCCTTTTGTAAAGTAATGCCGTTGGCTCCTTTCTACATACTTGGATCCATTTGACACATGGGGTAAAATATTTGGTGACATAGAAGAATATTTTGCCATGTGTTCATGGATGAATGATATTTATGGATGAAAAGTGAAAATGGATGAATTTTTTAATGAACATTGGCAACCAAAAAAAAATTGCAAAAAATTGAACAAAAGAAATAGGATGGAAATAATTTAATAATAATAATAATAATTTAATTTCTTATTTAATTTTCTAGAATAATAATAATTTAATTAAAATAATTAATTTTATGATGATAACTACATGGATTTTAATATAATAATCCAAAATATATATTTTTAAAAATTATTTCATACTATATCACTTTTATAAATTATTATATTTATTAATTATAAGTTACAGTAAATGTTTACTGTTACCAACAAAAGTTTTTATATTATATAGTTTACATTATTACAATAAAATAAATAAATCAATTACTATAATTAATGTTACAATACAATAAAATCATTGCAATTATTTCAGATAATAACTAATTATAGTAATTTCATAATTATTTTCTAATTGAACATAATTATTCACAATCTATAATTATAACTTTAAATCTGAATTAAAAATTTGGAAAATTTATAATGGAGTTCAAATAATTATTGTAATGATTATAATTGCAATAACTATTATACAAATTTTTTTAATTAAAGAAGTATATAATAATTTATTACTATAAATATGTTATAGTAATATTACAATAACTAAAATATATTAATATATGTTCAACAAATTATTGTATTCATAGTTATTAATTACCAATGGAAATAAACATTTACTTGACCAATTTGTTTTTACCATAATAAATTGAATTATATAGTTATTTTAATGTTATTTTTAAAATAAATATTTTGTGTTGGAATTTATTTTCTAATGGAAATTATTATTTCATTATTTTTAATTTGAAAATAAATATTTTAAATAGTATTTTAAAATATAATAATCAAATTTTTTTTACATTGATTATATTATCTATCATTCAACCATATTTTAAAAAGTACATAAATATTTCAAATTATTTAAATTATTTATTTATCTATGAATTATGCATTAACAAGTTGTGAATAACTATATAAATAATTAGTTTAATAGTGATTTAAATAATTGATAATGAATACTTAATATTTGTAATGTATAGTTTATATTTTAAATATATGTTAAATTTAGTCATTATTAATTAAATGATTATCGAATTATCTAATGAGCCATGTACTTGAATTGTTTATAAGTCAAAAATTAAGAAAAAAGGCTTGAGGAAAGTTTTGAAGTTATGATTTAGTTTGTGAAGAAGTTGCAACTTCAAAATTTATCCCATATTGTTTAATTTTCCATTCCTAGTTTGAACATTACATAAACAAAGGGTGTGGTCATTTAATTTCACATTAAAAAATGTGTGCACATGGGATGAACCATTCAAAAGGCTTAATTCAATTTTATTTTTTTAATTATGGATAATTTTAAACTACCTACTTGCCCAACCTATTTATCTACCTAACTAAGTAGGTGCATAGTTTGACCTACCCACCTAGGTTGACCTATGTATTTACCTACCTAAGTACTTACCCATATGAATAAGTATTTAGACTAGAAAGGTAGGACCTACCTACCTACATTTTTATCTAAATAAATAGGTAGGTATTTAACTTTAAGTTTGTAGGCACTTACTTATGTACCTACTTAGGTACCCACCAACCTAATATTAATATTTTTATTACACTCATTTAAAATGCCATGTGGCATATTTACATTGGGCCATGTGTCATAATATAAATCATCCAAGCACGTGAATTGAACGTCCTAGATTATTTCAAATTTATTATTATTATTATTTAAAATAATTAAATATTGGGACACTTGGTAACACATCATTTGCCCTCAATAGTGACTAAAATAGTTGCATGTTAATTGCATGTGACAATATGTATACAATGGAGTCAAAGGATGAACTTGTATTTGTTGACTTTTTTGTTCATCCAATATCCTTGTCATTTGCGACTAATATCACATGCAACTTGTTCAAGGTGATTAAGGGGATTTTAGTCGCAAATGTCGGTTGTGACTAGAATTTAGTTATAAAAACTAGTTGAAAATAGGTGTTTTTCTTTTAGTGTTACCAATTAATCTATGGTTTGCATCTTTTAATGCCAATGGAATATGTTCAATTGGCTATTAATGGGGACCATAGAGATGCAAAACCAACCAAAATGTTAATAGTCAAAATTATATAATAGGAAAAGTTACAAGAGAATAGATTGGAAGCTCAAAACAATGTGGGAACCAATCAGTGGAGTAGATTTCTATGGAATCAATAGAAAATATAAAAAAGAAGTTCCAATTTGGAGGTTATAACTTATGGTTTCCCAAAAAAGAAAAACCATATCTGAGCAAGTTTAAGAAAAAATGGTTTGGTCCATTCAGGGTACAATATTGCTTACCCAATAATATTGTTTTTGTTTTTGTTAACAATTTTAAACCAAACCCAATATTGGTTAATGTTAATAAGTTGAAACCATATGCATATGTGGATTAGACATTGAAGGGGATTTAGAGTTTAAAGGATCAAAAGTCTTTACAGTCCATAGATGAAAACCATATGGAAGAAACATCTCATGAAAATTTAGAAGATCAAAGACAAACAAAGACTCTAATGATAGATTAAACAATAATGTCAAAAAAATCCTAGTAAAAGTTCGCATGTTATGACCAAATCACCCAAACCATGGTTATATAATTTCACAATTACTGAATTATGGGATAAATAAGTCAGTGACCTCATAACAAAATTTTGTTGATCTAATGACTTAGTATAGGCTAGAGGGAATCTGTAATGTAAATTATACTATGTCATCAAAATTACCCAGTGCCACATCCACATAATTCTTTGTTCAGCATGTATTAACTATGGCCCATGTTGGTGTTAGTATGAATTTAACCAAGAGGTGACAGATGTCAAACAATATTTTAAAATATAAATCATTAAAACATCGACCCTAAAACAAAAAATGAAACATCACTTCATAAAATGAGGTGATAACGTTTTAGAAGGTAATAACCACCATAATGACTCTTTGTTTTCATTTTCTACAAGCAGGTTTCAATTGTTTTTTGTCTCCAAGATGAATATTTTAAAAAATCTTATGGAAAATTTACAAAAACAATCTAGAGATAAGTTATAAAAGTTAAAAGAGGAGTAACAAAGATTGAAAGAGTAGTAAAAATTTGCAAACATTTTGCCTCTACAGTCTAGGTTTCTAGAAAAGGGTTTGCCTTTTCCTTCTCCAATTTATTCTTCTTCTTATTTTCAGAAATCCTCTCCAATATCCAAGTTTAAGAGAGCTTTTGAAGCAATTAGAAAAAACAAGAAAGATTATAAGGAAACATTAAGGAAATATAACTTTAGAAAGCCTAAAAGATAAGCAGGGCAGTCCCATTTCTATTTTAGACTCTAAAGAAGACTAATAAAAGGATGATTTGCTACAATAACAATAATCGCCATTACATCAAAAGGAGTATACTCTCATGAAAAGATTGTAGAAAAAGTTCATATCCTCAATAAAAACCACATGAAGAGAACAAGTTAGTAAGTAATGGCTACAAATTAGTTTAGGAAGAAAGTGCATACTCATCAGGATGATGAGGTTAGGTATGTCTTTACTCCAACAAAGCATAGTTATAATACCAATTTGAAAAATATTTTGTTTTGGACAAACTCTAGAGAGGAAGAAAGAGCCTAGGCAAACAAAGCTAGATAAGTAGGCATGTTTGAAATTGAATGGAAGACACCCTAGCATAACATTTTGGTTGAAATTCTAAACAATTAGAAGTTGGATCCTAAACACAATAGAATCAAGGTTATGTTGGGGGACAAGCAGAGAATAATAGACAAACATGTCTTGGTAGAAGTTTTTAAGATCTCCCATATAGGAGAAACAAAGGTAGACCATGCAAAAATGTCTAATGCTAAAGTAGCATTAGCAAATATAGGAAATAGAGTCCCAAACACTTACAACACCAATGAAGGGTGGGTTGTGAAAAAGATGAGGTTAGAGTATGCTAATATAATTGTTACCATTTTGCCAATTATTTACCAAAAGGATAAGGTGTAATATTTTAGCAATAAGTTTGTTATGATGATTTCTAGAGTAGATCATGGAGGATCTTTTAATTGGGTTACAATCATGTATTTTCAATTGGTCAAATTATTGATCAAACGAGACAAGTGTTAAGGTGTAAACATAATCTAACGAGCCAGAAAGGGCGTTGGATTGCAAAGAAAAGTAGTCAAACTTTGATAAATATTTATGTTTTTCCATTTAAAGCCATGGTAATCATAGCAAGTCATTGCTTTTGCATTCATATGAATGTTAGGGAATCTAAACCAAAAATCCATTTGATGAAATTTTAAGTTTTAAGTTTTGATTTAGGACCTTTAAAAGTGAACACATGAACGTGTTGGACAAAAGTCAATTTTGCAAAAGATTATCAAATGGACTCATATAATAAATCACATTCGATGGCAATAAAATCAAGAGGATAAAAACCTATTAACCACATTATAAAACATTCATACTCTAAGATATGTGGAAATGTAAAATTTTAAAAACTCAAAGAACTTTTTAAAAATTGATCCAAAATTTTAGAACTTCAAAAGTCCTTTACCACACATAAATGGGGTAAAATGTAGATGATGTGTTAAGAAAAGTTGTAATTTATTATACAAGAAAACATAAAAATGTAAAAAATAAGAATTGGTTCTGATTTGAAATTATTATCATTTTCAAAGACTTTCACTGAATTTACAAGGAATCATGAAACTTTCAAAAATTCATATTTATTTTAAAAATTTGAAGAAAAAAGAAAGTCATGTACTTGGACAACTATAAGCATTTATTATAACAAGTTGCAAAAAAAATTGTTCCAAAATTCATTCATATGAAGAAAAAAAATAGCAAAAAGGACATGTCTTTTTTCTTAGTACTCATG
>Ga0209611_10008862_pt1 | contig 15491 bp, 10 predicted proteins | sample S1TSphgellanicum_3_FD_187693 | JGI IMG/M metagenome (GOLD analysis project Ga0209611, IMG submission 187693) | Host-associated microbial communities from peat moss isolated from Minnesota, USA - S1T2_Fc - Sphagnum magellanicum MG (SPAdes) (version 2) | ecosystem: Host-associated > Plants > Peat...
ACTTCACACAAAATCAGTTTCATCCTGTTTTTCATGCTCATAGTCTAAATGTGAGCTTGTGGTTTGGTTGCAAGAGATGCAATCTTGTTCATCAACTACTCCTTTAGAATATATATATATATATATGTCATTCAATTAAAGTTTCAAATTCCCCATGATTTCAATAATCTTTTGATATAAAATTTGAAATGAAAAAAAAAAAAAAAATTCAGAATTTATGTTGTTCTAAAGTTGGGTGGATCTCAAAATTTTGGAGTCCAACATTCTTAGATGTACCACCCAAGGACGGGTTTACCCCAAGTTGATGAAGAAAAAAAGCCAATAAAAAATACAAAATTGATTAAAAAGGGTGATAGAGTGACACATTTTTGGTACACCTTAAATAATTTGAACTGCATTCTCAACCTAAAATTCATATGTAGGTTGTTTTAAATTTATTGTTAACTCATTCCTTTGATTTGTTGGCCTTGTCTCTTATGTAGTAGTTAAACTTTTAAGTTTTGATCTACATAATACCTTAAATAATTGGACTATACACTTGTAGCATTATACTTGGGTTCAACAAACTTTCCTACGCTTGATATCTCTATTAGTAGTTCCATGTTCTTCTCAAACTTGATATTTATAACTTTCGTCATTTAAGTTCCTGATTTTGTCATTTAAAATGTTCATGTTAAATATAAATATGTACATTTCATTGGGCATGGTCTTATTGTCCATGGCCCTTAGATTCAAAAGCCAAATTCTTGTAATTTTAAACTCACTTTTAATGTTATGTTTAGATAATGAAATTTCCAATGCTTTGTCAACCCAACCAACAAAAGTTGTTTTGTCTAAATTTTTAATAGTTGAATTTAATCATGTTACCATTTCTTTCCTTTTCAAATGCAATTTTGAAATAATTCACATCTAAGGGTTGTAATGCATGTGTGTGAAGGTAAAGTTGTCATGTCTAGCCTAAGTGTTTGTGCATGTTCTATTGAGGTGAAAGCATAATGCAATGGATTATTTGGAATAATGCACTTGTAATTTTTCTAGATTATAAATGAACTTAAAATGTGAAGCCATATTCAACATGAACATTGTTATTTCCAAATTGTCCATGTTGTAATAAACTTTAATGGGAATAATATTAAAAATTATGGATGAATTCTAAAAAAATAATGGACTCATAACGGACTTTTGAAGTGTTGACATTATGTTTATCATGTAAAGAAAGTGAAAAATGTGAATTCCAAAAAATATCATAGTAGTGTCAAAAAAAATTTAAGAAAAAAACCATTATCATTTATGAGGAGTTTAAGAACAAGATGAATGGAAACTTTCCCAATACAAGAAATTAAATTGTCATGGTTTTTGTCACTTTTTATTATCATTCTTCCAATTCACAACGAAATTTCCAAATTTTCACATGGATTTTTTGACCAATCACATGTTTAGGGAAATCTATAAGGTGTCTTACAAATATTTTCACTAAAAAACATAAGGGATAACCATAGGATTTATAGTTTGACCATTATTGTAATTGCAAGAATTCTAATTAGTGTTAGATTGTGAACTTTCAAAGGCCATTTTTTAATCCCCTAATTGTGCTTTCACCCAATACTTCTAGGGTTACATGTGACCCATGCCCATGTAGGATCAATAAATGTTTATTAGTTTCAAAATGTTTCCAAGAACTAACCTTGTAAAAAATGACAAGAAAATTTCCTTGAAAAGGAAAGATGTCATCCATGCTTTCTTTTACATTACTATTTGTGTCTCTATCCTACAATATCTGATGTAGTCATCTTTTATCCAAATTTCACCCCTATAATTGAAGAACCTTACTAGATTCCTCACTACATTTGTTACCCAATTTACAAACATCCAATCCTTGAACTTGGAGACAATGTTGTACACTTGCTGTCAACCTTTTTTTGTTAGAACTTTCACCCCTAATCATCACCTCACCTAAATTCTTATTTCATCATAGTTCCATATGTGATTTGTTATGCACTTATGTTGAGTGTACAATGTTGCAAGATTTTTGTAAAATGAATTGCACGCATTATTGGTTAGACCTTGTGCATTGTAGACTTCTAGCCCCTTTGCAAGTTTGATTGACAATTTTGGATGTCTATGCTTAAACCAATACCACCAAATGTACATAAAACCCCATCTTGAAATTGGGTAGGTATAGTTTAAGTAAAGTTTGCCACCTTGAATTTGAGTTGTTCCAATGTGATCAAGAGTCCACATGCTTGCAGTCCAAGAATCTAGTCAACAATAATAATTTCTTATTTTCCTAACAACACATTATGTGAGTCAACTTTTTTGGACAATGGTGTTAAGGAACGTTGAGAAATTTGCTAGCTCCTTTCCATGTTCTTATGCCTCTTGCCATTTTGTCCATGGCATCTTCTAATTGTTTGAAATCCATTTTTTTTTCTACACAAGTCATTTTTGCTCTTACTAGTTTTGTTTTTTTTATTTGTTTTGATGGGATGTTTTCCATTTCTTGAATTGGACAGGTTCAATGTTGGTCTATTTGACTTGAGCTAGTTGATCTAGCAAGGTACCCCATCATTTGTAGGGCACATTGAACATCATCTTGCTTTGATCCTCTTGGCTCTATCCCCCAAAACATGAGGGGGGATACACTTATGCCTCACAAGAAGTATTCCCTCAATGTCTTTGAAACTAGATTAAGACCACAAGAATTCTATTAGTTTAGGATATGTTTCATGTGCATATTGTTTTGTTTATCAATAGTTTGAAATAAGTTCAATTTTTTTACATAGTCTTCCCAATTAGATTTTTTGTTGTTGTTATGCAGGATGTGTGTGTAAATCTTCAATTATAGTGGGTTAAAATACATTAAATGTTTTTTTTTTCACTTTATTTGCACTTTGTGGTAATTGTGAAACTACATGCTTAGCTATCTAGTAATAGTATTTAGATACTTGCTAAACCTTTCCTTGTAAACTTTGTTTATGAATTTGATTTCCTATTCAAAAGATTGTTCCTTTACTTTGACCTTTACTTGTTCATCTTATATTTTTTATTACAAACATTTTGCACTAGGAAACATAAGCTCATAAAAGTCTTGGAATGCATATTTTAAACTCTTTGGTAGCTTGGACATGTTTAATTATTGCAAAGAAAGTTGGACAACTTGTTGAAAATTTGAATTCATGTTTTTTGAATTTGAGTTTGTGATGTTTAGTTTTGGCAAGAAAATTTGTAGGGAACATAAAATGCTTTTGATTTTCCATGGGTTATTGTGATTTTATTTTACTTGGCAAGTGTTTTAGGGGTTTGTAATTTGAAGTGTTGTTTAATTGTTTTCAATGTAGCATATACCCTCTCATCTCATAACAAGATCGCTACTTAATGTATTCCAAGCTTTATAGATAATATGTTTTAGATCACAACCTTAAACCAAACGCCTAAAACCCAATTTGGGTATATTCTTGGTGATTGTGTGATCTTTTGTGTATACTAGAGTGTGACATTTACAAGCCCAATTCCAAACAATGATCCCACATGATGACTGGAATTCGAATAGTACCTTTCACCAAACACTTTTCCATCCCATCTCGTGCTAATTTTCAAATCCATGTACAAGTTGTGCTATGAAATTTCAAAATTGCTCCCTTGCCACCAAACAAGTTTATTTATATCCTTGAACATTGAATTTCAATATATGCTATAAACAACACCCATGCCCAAACACAATTTTTGCTACAAAGGACAAAAGTATGCAAAAGACAATGAACTATTATTTTTCACCAAAAATTTGGTGGTAAGATGTGTAGTAAATGGTCCAATGTTCACTTGTTGTTAGCGAACTAGGTAATGAACTCCCAAAGTGTCTAACCAAGGGTGAATGTTTGGTCATATGTTGTTCTAGCCTAATTACATTGACTTTCACCATGTTTTGAAACCCAAATCTGAAACTCAAAAAAATATTTTAAATTAATTTTATGTGATCAACTTGATCAATTGGTTCAAATTTGTTTACCAATTAGGTCGATTATTGAAACCCATACCTTAAGAGAATCATCAAATTGGAATTACATGGGTTCGAAACACCTAATTATCTTTTTTCCCAAGACAACAATTATTTTGTTTTTATGGTCAATTGTTTTAAAGCCTAAAATGAGATATAATATCGGCTTTGACCACTACACAAACTTTTATTTTCTTTGAACTTTGTATCTCTCATTTCCTGTACAATGGAAGGCAATTGAAACAAACTCAATGGCCAAAAAAACATAAAAAAATACAAGCAATATCTGGATTACATACAATACATGTGACTGATATTTTTCTTAATGCATGCCATTTAATGTAATAAGTTTTCAATATAACACAAATAGATGAAATTTCATAACTTTTACATTCAATCACTTGTATCAAACTTTCAATCACACAAAACCATTGAACATTTATTTATATATACTTTTGATTACATGTATTCACCTTTTGAGTACAAAAAAAATCACTTTTGTTGGTTCATTTTACTTTCGGTCACTTATATCAAACTTTGATTGCACATAGAAATCAAATTCACTATTTCTATTGTCAGTCATGTGTATCATGTTTTTGGTCACCCATAGAAACAAAATAAAATCTTCAACTTTAGTTTGGTTGCAAAAAAGTGTAATCAATATTTCATTCACTTTTACTTTCAATCCCTTGTATCAAACTTTGATCACACTTTAAAATATAGTTTACTCATTTTTACTTTGAGTCACACTTGCAAAGTACATTCAGTCACTTAAATCAAGTTTTTACTAGCACCTAAAATTTTGTTAAAAATATTTGCTTTCACTTTAGATTGCAGGCATAAAAATTTAGTCACATTTTTAATTCTTTATTTTCAGTCACACATCTTAATTGCCTGAAGTATTCAAGGTGTCAGTTGCTTGTATATAATGGTTTTTTGGAGGCCTTTTTTTGGCAATCTTTCAGCCTGATCAATTTGATTCAACATTACAAATGACTTTTGATGAAAAAACTTCTGAAAATTTCCAGATTTCAAGAAATTTTTTAATGAATTTTCACATTTCTATAATAGGTTCGAGTAAGTATTGAGAACATAGAAGGATGCTTAAACTTTTTTCACTTGAATCATATGTGATTTATAGCCAAATTTGGCTAATTTAACCTTAATGTGGATGATTGTGACTTCAACTACATCACACCATTGAGGGGGAAAAAAGCCACTTCTTGTATGTGAAAGTACCAAGTTTTACAACGAATTAATATCAATCACTTACCTTACCCTAAAGTTAGTTTCATCATTAAATAATCCTCAAAATAGTGAAATGAAATTTTGTGAAAATATTAAGATGACATATTGAAAATCATTGTAATTATCATGACTCTGAATAATTTCACTACTCATATCACAATGTTATGGTAGAAGATGAAAATAATAATAATTTCACAATTAAAAAAATGAATTTCATTTTTTGAAAATAAATAATCATTTGTTTTGTCAATGTGGAAACTGACCCTAGACTACGGTATCTATAAAATAAAGTTCAGCTTACTTGCTGACTCTTCAAAAACCGTCGATGTGCTTACCTTAAAAATTTGAGTACGTTTTCAAGAGTTTATTTTCAAGGATCTAGTGTCCATTCCAGGAAAAAGCTAATTTCACAGTCTGATCCTCATGTTGGTTCCACAAAAAAGGGTGATGGGTTGAGTCTAGGTCACAAGAACCTAAACCCCCTAGTTTAACCATGGGATAAACCCCTTAAAGCAATGATTAAGGCAGATCTTATGACTCACAACCAGAGTTCTAACAAATGAAAGAACAAGTTTTGAAATTTTACCACAGGTAATAGTTTTTTTTTGACAGAATCAAATAAATCACCTTTAAATAAGTGTTAGTTCTTTCATGAAAATTGTTGGTTCTATGAGGTAACTGTGGACATAACTCGAAACAAACTATTATTTGAATGTAATAAAATTTTCCTAAATGACTTGAACATATGGATCTTTAATTCTGAAATATTTTAAAACCTATGGTTGTCAACAAAATCAAATACTCACCTAACACTAGTCACAAGTTAACAACAGATCTCTCTAGATTATAAGTACCTCCAGTGTATAATGGGGGTATTAGTCCAGGTTGAAAATGGGTGACAAACTATTTTTGAACTAGAAATTTCATGCAACCAATGAAGAGGCTCAGGGAGCCTTAGTTTTTTTCTTTTGGGTTTTGGAAAGGGGAGATTTATTGTTTTTTGGTCCCAATGTGTTCCCTAAGAGACATTCCCAATGCCACGTTTTTATTTATCACATATTGTTTGGTCATGTTTCAATTTCCATGTATTTAAGTTGTAAAATGGGTGCCCAAGGGAAGATGACAAAACATGCTTCTATTTTGGGGAGGGGAGCATATTTAGGCTCAAGTTCAATGAGGGTCCAGGGTCCAATTTCCTAGGAACCAATTTGGACTAATTTCAAGCAAATCGAATCCATGAGTTGGATTGTACCTTAGTCCCTAGCCTCATTCTTGGTTCTCCAAATCAAGAGCTCTCCTTTTAGCACTGTTTTTTGGTGTGAACCAATTGATTTTCCCTTCAAAACAGGTGCCATGTAGGTTTAGCCTCAATTGGCCACTTTTTGGTCTTGAACCCTCATCTAAGGGTCTTGGGACCAATTTAAAGCTTTCGACCAATAAGATTGCTTGAATTCATTGGTCCCTGGACCTTGGATCCTGGTCTGAAGTCGCCCTTAGGCTTCTATGTTGGGTGGTGTCTCATGCTCCAAAAAATATTGATGGTGGGCCAAGAAATGGCTCCTTATGAAAAGAGAAAAGAACAGACAAACTGTGGGAGCACCCACTCACTAATTAATAGAAGCATGAATAAGTACCCCCATTAACAGGATTATTAAGGCTATATCTCTCAAGTGGTTAATGATAGTCTTGAATTAGTTAATGTGTGTAAATGGAGTTGAATATACTTTGAGTTTGTGATATAATTGTCACTGGATAAATGGGGTTTTTTTTTAAAAAAATTGTGAAGAAGTGCACTGCCGATCACTCACAAGAGGAATGAGCCAAATTTGGCTACAGGTCAGTAGAGAGGACAGTAGAAATATTTTGAAGCCTAGTTTTGGCGACCTGCTGGAACTCATTGTCTAAAAAACTGGCGACTTCTAACTGTTTTTTTTCCCTCAAAATATGGCAACTTTTGTGTATGTTTCCCAAAGAAAACCTTCGAGCAGTTAGCACTGGATTTTTTCTTGTCACCAAAGTGCAAAAATTCGCCCCCAAAAAAACACATGCTGGGTATGTGTTTAAATCATGAGGATGGGTATTATACGTCTATATAGTTGTAGACATGGATGGATGTAAATTTGTCTTGACATGGTGCTACACTAGATTCCTTAAAGGAAATCTGAAAGAAACAGCTGCGAGACATCCATGAGGGCTTCCTAGTGAACACTTTTTTGTTTGTGCCCCTTCTCTTTTGGGGGAGGGTTTCTTTTTGTAACATGTGAAGGTAGTGCCTGTCTCACTTGGCCAACTGGCTGGCCTGCAACATGACCTGACTGGTTCCAGTATCTATGTTCTATGTTGCTTTGTGTTTGAGAAAGAGGAAAGGAAACTTCATACAAAAAAGATATGGATGAGGGCAACTAGAAGTATTCCTTAAAGCAGCAGATGGACCCATATGAGGATTTTTTCAAAATACAATCTAGGCAAGTAAAAGGAAGGAAACGAAAAGTGACAACTTCTTCTTCTACCATCTAGGCAAGTAAAAGGAAGGAAACGCGGTGAAGTCTTGGTCCCCATCCAATGACATAACAAGTTCAACTCAATTGCTCCAAATACTCCAGCAAGAAAGTCTCAGTCCCCATCTAATAACATAACAAGTTCAACTCAATTGCTCCAAATACTCCGGTAAGAAAGTATAGTAGTTCTTTTGTACCCAATGGTTGAACTCATGCCCAACAGTTGCAGTTGACCATAGGCTACATATTTTCTCATCCTTCTTAGAAATGGGTGAGGATGGAACACAACTGTTGTCCTGGTGTACTTCTCTACAACTGCATTGTATTACCTTGGCAGCTTCGACACTACCCATATAATTTGTAAAAATGTTGAAAATTTAAAACATACCTTTTTCAAGGAACAAAGATTTTGTAAAGGAAATTAAAGCATCTTTTGAAAAAATCTATTTTCCACATCAAATCTTCAAAATTAATTGGTTATTTGACAAACATGTGTACTCCAGTGATGATGTCTCTGAATACATGTTGTGTGTGAAGAACAAGAAGTTGTCACTTTGGGCATTATTGGTGGCACATCAGTAGGCATAATTTTGTAAAGGTGATCCGTGAAGAAGAACACTGGCTGTCTCAGTGCTTATCACTATAGAGCAACAGTATGTAGGAGGCTTGCTTACATGTGCAGAGTTTGCTTAGATGGAGCCGAGGTGAAGGAAACCTATGTTTGTAAATGTAGGGTTTAGCCCTAGGGTGGGGGCATTCTCAAATAAGGGGTCTAGGTCGAGGTGATAGTTGAGTCCAGCCTCGCATTTTGGGAATGTCCCCCACCCATGGACTTCACATAAAGCACAAGGCAAAATCAATCTATGAAGCAAGGTAGTTTGTTTGTTTTGTTTGCACCAATGGGATCCACCGAACTGGGGTGCTTCAGATCATATTCTTGGTCTCTTTCAAAAGCTCTCAACCAGGAGGGGTGCATTGACTTGGATCCATGACGTTTGGACTTGTGGTGCAAAAGTTCTTGATTATTGAATAATTGTTTCGCTGAATATTAAATTAAATCATAGCTAAAAAATTCAGAGGAATTGGAATTTGCCTTTGATGTTGTTGGAAAGGTCTTGATAAGCAGGATTTAATGGAATTTATTTGGCAAGATTTGGATTCAGAATGTAGCAGATATTGATTTTTAAGTGATTTCAATTGCTGAAAATTCAAATAAATTCCAAAAAACCAGGTTTTGGAAGGAAAAATCAGTTGAGAACGTGATAACACTTGGGCCAATGGCACAGGCCACACTAGTTTATCATGAACCAAAACTATTTTGATCACGAAGCCTATGAATGGGAGGGTTCTTATGCCAACTCCTCAATAGTGAGAGGGTTCTTACACCTATAAGTAGGCAAAACTTCTCTCCCACCCCTGAGGAGTAGGCATAATATACCACCCAATTTCTAAGAGGGAAATTCATGGATGTAAGGTGCCCTTCACATACACTACAAATTTTCTCTGAGTGCTTTACGATTTCCTAGCAACCCCTCCCCCCAGCCCCAATCCACAAAAGTCAAAGATTTCTCTTTTGTGCTGCGTTCAATTTCATCTAGTCTCTCACTTAGACCATTTGTCATAAGGCCTTTTACAAGATCTCTTATTTAATGCTTACAATATAGATTTTATTTCAGTGACCCACACCAATTCACCATTTTTCTTCCTTTAGCTCTGGCTGTTAGTTGTGTGGTGGTGGTGGTCAAGAGGAGTGCCAATACCTAGGTGGACCTAAAAAGGTTTCTACTTTCACAGGCAGAGTCTTCCATGCCACTCACTACCACTACCAGTAGTACGGCATGGCCCTTTTCTCCCAAGGGGATACAGGCCATGACAAGCCAACCTTTATCAACTTTCACCTCCAAAATCTTGAATACAACCATCTTCATTCAGCATGTAGCAACAACAAGAACACTAAAAAAGTAGTATCCTCTTGGTCCGTGGCCTTAAGTACCCATTCATATCACAGAACTGGCCTGAAAAATTGAAGAGTCCATTTGGCTTGTACGCCTTCTGTTCTGTTTTATTTTTATTTATGTAAAATAAAAGTAAATTTGACCTTGCCCGCCAGAAATTAGTCTATTTTGGGGGGAGGGACTTTATATGGTGTAATTTCCCTCCCATTCCATGGAAGCCAAATTACACTGTTGTTGACCGGGCTGTTATGAATTTGACTGCGAATTCTGTTTCACTTCCTTGAAATGCTTCAGTTCTTTTCCTGAACCCTAAACCCTAATTTCCCTCTCCCTGCATGCCTTTGGCCATGGGTACAAGCTTCAGTGCACGAGCCAATGGACTCCCACCAAACAGCTGGCATCCCCCACGCCTTCATTTCTTGACAGAGATTCAAGCCATGGCTGTGAATATCTAGGCTCTCCCAACGTAAAGGGCCGACAAATTGGTCCACTTTTCAGTGTATTTTTTCCATTCCTCCTTTTCCGTTTCCTCCCCTTCTGGGGTTAATTGTAAAGTTCTTGTTAAAAGACCATTTCTAATTTATGAATTAATTTTCAGAGACAGAAATTCACTCCGAATTCAATTACATATTAACTTTTACTTGGCTGGCCCAAAAATTGTGAAACAGTGAACATGCACACTACACACCACCTTGTTGAGGACATTCGTTCCACACCCCCTAGTTGGAAGGGTTACAGTGTGGGCACATCCAAACAAAGAAGAAACACCTATTCTAATCTATAGATGAGTTACAAAACAAGGAAACTGAGTGTGGGAATTATATTATGATCTCCTTGTCATCTTGATGTCAAATTCCAATTGCAATGTTGAATTCCAATTATGACAAAGTCCAACTAATCTAATCACACTGGCAGCAATGGTTCCTCATGCATTCATCCACATGTGATGCTGAACATCCTAGTTTGTGGAAATCAACAATTTCAAGCTTTGCAAACTAAAGCTTTCATTATTGGCAATTTTAAATTTTAAGTGAACTTTGTAGTACATTAACTTAAACCCATTATCCAGTGCTTTGCTCCTTACAATTTCCACATGTTTGCAATGCTTGTTACAATTTTAAAACTGGTCTAAGGGAGTGAAAGGGTTGCACAAATGTTCTAAATACTTTGACTTACTCCAAGTTGAAGTTTCTTCTTCAGCCTCTTAAGAAAAGAGAAAACCATCTATTATTACTGTTAAGTCACTAAACAACTACCAAATTCATAGATAAAAGGGTGATTGGTCATACTAGGCTGAAGAGTGAGCTTGAGCTCTCAAGTTTTGGCAAAAGATTTTATAAAATCATTCAAATTTTCATCATTTTGACTACCTGTATCCATTTTTCACATCATTGGCTGTCAAAGCTTTGATGCAATTCCACCTATTTTTACCATTTGTCATTCCTGAAACATGTTTTTGAGGTACTCTCCAGATTGTGATAACGCTTTTCTTGCCTCTCTTATTTTGTGATTGTCAATTGACCAAACTCTACAAAGATCAAAACCACCACAACCAAGGAAATGTCAGAGTGAACAGTTAGGTCCAATGGAACTTCTTCACAAGCTGGTCTTATTGGGCTCTTTACTTTCTCTCTTCAAATTGGGCAGAATCTGCTTGGGTGAATTTTCACAACGGCAGATTCTGCACCATTGGTCACTGCATTTGTGCCATGGAATGAGACTCCCACCCCAAGCTGGCTGTAGTGTTTTTCTTTCATTTTCAATTTTGTGATGTAGTTCAAGTGGCAATCATCCATAGAAGGATGTATTTGGCCCGAATTTGGCTATATACAAGATATGTAAGTTTTTAAAGAAATTAAGCATGTTTGCTAACATCGTCAAACCCAACATAAATTGTATGGTGATATTTTTTTGTCAAATTTTCTATAAATAAATTATATAATTTTTTCATTAAAAACTATGACTGTACATAATTATATTCTCAGATTGTAATATTTGATTCCATTACCAGTGATGTTTTTCCAATTTTGCAAGGTCAAATAATTGGCTTTTAAAAATAAAGTTCAGCAAATTTAGTTTGAAATCAAACTGAAAATAAAAGATTTTTCCAAATATTTTCTCCAAAAACAATTTGCAAGATTACAAAATGTTTTGCCAAAAGAAGAAATAAACTGATGTGAACCAATACGTAGCCAAAATAATTATGATAGAAGGATGCATAAATTCCTTCAGCTTTTCAGATGTTGTTTATAGCCACATAATTTGGCTAAATCTTCCTATGGATGATCACCACTTCAGCTAAGTAACAAAATTAACCTCAAAAAACACACTAATATTAAGCACTTGCAGCCTTTAGTTTATTGGCAATATTTTGAAAGAAGTGAAATTAAAAAGTTAAACTGCTAAAACGAAGTAAATTTTGAGATTAGCAGTTGTCAGAATTAGAAAAACAATTCACTAGATTTCTCTACATGGTTCAAGTAGGTAGCCAAAACTATAGAAGGATATTTATAGCCACATTTGGCTAAATCTTTCCTAAGTCTATGGATGCTCACCACTTTATCTACAACACAAAATTGACCAAACCAAGCATTGATAACTAGCAGCAGCTTTTATTTTACTGGCGAAATAGCACGGTCCAAAAAGTGAAATTAAGAATTTAAATGTGAAAAAGAAAGTAATTTTTGAGATTTTCAGTCTCTAGAGTTAGAAAAGAAAAGGAAAAAAAAACAACAACAACAAAATGCCGGATTTTTCTGTAGAGATGGTTCAAGTATGTAGCCAAAAGGACAGTTCTCAAAGAATGTTTTTATAAAATAAATCAATTGAAAATATCTCATTTATTGTCAGAAATTTGGCTAAATCTTCCTAAACGGTCTGGACAATTACCAATTTGGCAACATCACAAAATTGACCGGGAAAAAAATTTCTTTTAAAACACACAGTGCACATAGCATATCAACAGTTCAAATGCATCAAGCCTAACATTTGCTGTACAGTACCAGCTATATACTAGGCAAGCTGCAGACTGATGATCAGATCAAAATTAAATTAAATTAAATTAAATTAAATCTCCTAGGCTCTCTAAATTAGGACTGCCAGGGAATTATTAAACTAATTGTCATCCTAATCTCGTAATTAGAAATGGCTAATTAGCACCATAAATGATAATAAAAATCCAATGACAGACTAATTGTACTCCATTGGAATTACATTGTTAGTATGTACTGGAATCAAGAGATAAGAATTTTCTTCAAGAGCAAGAAGAAGAAGAAGAAGAAGAAGAAGGCTTCAATGCTGCACGCACAAGATCAAATTAGCAACAAAAACAACAGAAGCTGAAGCTCTGACAATTCAGCAGCTAGTGGAAATTACTAAGATGAATAAAAAAGTTTGCAGCTCGTGAAGAAGAAGAAGAAGAAGAAGACTAGAGATTGAATTAGTTAGAGATGGATGATCCAGCTGCAGTGATCGATCAGCAGCAGTAGCAGCTGCTATACCCATCGTCTTCTTCTTCATCATCGTCTGTAGCTCCATAAGGACGGCTCAACGAAGGAGGAGTCGTCGTCATCGGAGTCGACTCTAGGAGCTGGAGGGTAGATCATGCTGTTCACCCATTCACGCTCAAAAGGGTCGTCGAATTGGGGGCCCGCATTGCTCCAGCTGCTGCTGCTGCTGCTGTTGTAATAGCTCACATTGTTGCATGGGGTAATTGGCGGTTGCTGCTGGTGGCTGTAGCTGCTCGTTGGTTCCGTATACGTGATGTCTTCCAGGTCTTCTGTGTCTGATGTGTCTGAGGATTCCGGAGACAAGAAGTCGCTGTAACTGAAGGGACGTCCAACTGATGCAGCAGCTGACGCTGCTGCAGCTGCTTGGATCTCTCGTGTCGTGTAGCGTCCAGGGGTTCCTCGCGGAATGATGGGCGCGTGGTTCGGGAAATTGAGCTGCGCGTTTCGTCCTTTTATGCACACCAAAGCTGCATCGTAAGCGTGCGCGGCTTCTTCGGCTGAACGGAATGAGCCGAGCCAAATGCGAGTTCTTGTCGACGGCTCTCTTATCTCCGATACCCATTTACCCCATCTCCGCATCCGTATCCCTCGGTACTGTCGTTGCGAGCTGCTGCTTCGACTCTGATACCTGCCTGACATGATGAATATGTCGAATTCAATTCTCTCGCAAAATCAGTAGCTGTAATCCGAATCTTATTCTCTCTCGATCGGTCTTGAGAATTTTTGTTTCCGCGGGTGCCGATGTTCGCGACCTGCTGCTAGCTAGTACACGAAAATGCAGGATTCTGTATCAGTTTCACATTTCATATATACTATGAGAAATATTTTCATCTGCATTCAGAATGTGATTTGAAGCTGGACAATATGACGATTGAATCCAGCAGAATACGAGTAATCGAGTTATTAGAATTCATGTGCACAGAACTGGACCACTTCTGCCGCGTTACACAAAACAACAAAGTCCTACTGCAACATTGCAGACGCGCAGCTTGTACAAACAGAGCTCTAGTCAGTAAACTATGATCGCAATGTAGCTTCGACTTAGAATCAGCCGCTGATCACGCATAGCTTACAGTACCTAATTATGCGAAATTCAAAAGATGATTTCTCAACATGATTCAATGATCTATTTGCTAAAAACAGACAATTTATAAGTAATCCACACAGTAGCAGAGGAATTCACTGTTGTAACTTCCACAAAACACAGATCGATCACAGTACAGGTCCTGTACTAACGGACTAATTACAAATGCAATTCTTGTCCAATTCATATGATGAGCCTAAATTATTGCTGCACCACTAGTAGACTGAATATATATATATATATATATGTATGTATTGTGTGAATCAAAAGTTGGTTCAAGGATGAATTAGTACCAGCTGCAGCGACTAGTTACACGTAGTCTAGAAATTAGTGCAAGCTTTTGTTGCTTTTACAAAAACTTGGTGGAGTGGAACACCAGCTGCTGCTACTACTACTACTGCTTGCAACAATCTATTGAAGTCTTGATGTATGAGTGCAAGCAGAAATACAAAGCGATGATAAGTCAATCGGTACCAGCTGCAGTGAGTGAGTGAGTGAGTGAGTGAGTGAGTGATCTGAGCTCCTCAGCAGCTAGCTACTCTTGGAAAGTCAGAGGTATCTAGATATCAGCTAAAAGCCCCGGATCTGTTGGAAAGCTGAATTTGCAAAGCAGTAGACAAGGGGTTGATATATATATACACAAGAGAACTTGGGGCTGGAATTCCCCTGTCAAAGCCGATGATGAAGGCTCCCCCTGCCTTTGGTTGGTTATTACTCGGTTTGGTGTGCTGCACAGTGCGCACCGTTTCCGCAGACAAATTCTGTACAGCTAGGGTCGCCCCCAGCCTACTAGATGCTATGAAATGCTGACGCAAGGAGCCAAAAGCTCCAGGGCAGCTGCTGCCTTGCCCTGCCCATGAGCAGTTGTGAGTTTTTGCTGTTCTACTGCCAGATGGCTTCTGACGCCTACGCACGTTGTTGTTTTTTTTTTTTAGGGGTTTGTTGGGTTAGCAACGCTCTTTTGCTCTTTACTTACCGCGCTCTTCCTGCTGTTAACGACGCTACCCCTGTTTTGCACTTCCTTCCAAAGGGAGGAATTCATTGTGTTACCTTACGATACGCGGTTCTCTTATTAGTGTCTACAGGTGTCAAGGAAAGTTCGGCACAGTGAGAATATACCCACCCCCAAAGAAGCAACTAAAAATAAATATGTTTCCAGTTACTTTCCCCACCCCAACCCTAGTCTACGCAACCCCCCCCCCC
>Ga0209611_10008863_pt1 | contig 15490 bp, 18 predicted proteins | sample S1TSphgellanicum_3_FD_187693 | JGI IMG/M metagenome (GOLD analysis project Ga0209611, IMG submission 187693) | Host-associated microbial communities from peat moss isolated from Minnesota, USA - S1T2_Fc - Sphagnum magellanicum MG (SPAdes) (version 2) | ecosystem: Host-associated > Plants > Peat...
TGAAAGAATTTCTGCCAATGTTTAGACCACACCAGGATAGCAACCAAGAGAGAGCAGCAAGATTGACATGCACAACAGATGTGAATTCTAACAGGATTGATGTTCAGTTACCTTCCCTGATCTGTGATCACACCATTGGGAAGGATCCAAAAAGAACTTCCGTCAAATCCTATAGTTTGATCACATAGAAGCCATCATGTGAGGTTCGTCTTGCACAGGAGGTGTCCAAATTTTCGAATTGCTTTCAACAATTTCAGGTCAAAATCTTTCGGCAAATAAACCAACCACACGTACTGTGAGAAGAAGAAGAAGGCAGTAGACAGAGACCGCGAGACAGAGAGAGAGAGGAACAACACAAGAAAAAATTACAATTGCCGTGATCTCTGAGTGCCACTTCTGTTTCTATCCCGTGCGCTCTGGGAAGAAGTGCGGTGTATGCAAAAGTTGTTGTTGATGGGTGAAGTGCAATGGCGGGTGCACACAGACACGTAGCAGCAAGAAGCTCCTCCTCCCTCTTTTCCTTGTGGTGGTGGAGCTGCTGCTGTTGCTTCTTCTTCTTTTGTGGTCTAGAAAAGAGTTGGATCTTGAACATGGCAATGAAACTTGCTGCAGTGATGATGAACTGGTCATGGTATTAAGAGACATGGTCTTCTCTCCCCTTGTTCATCTCCACGCCTCTTGCTTCTCTTCGTTGCAATACTGTGGTGCGATGTTGTATTGTCTTCTAGGGTTTTGAGCTTTCTAAGGTTTTGGGCCTCATCTGATACTTAAAAAAAACTGTGTTCCAGAGGATGGGTGGCAAGGAAACACATGACACAAACTGCAAGCCAGATCAACCACACCAAGTAGAGAAGAGGGTGGGTTGTGTCTCCCACGTCTGCATCAAAAGAGGCAGACTAGGGACTGGGCTAAACAAAGCTTGGAAGCTCCAAGAGACCTAGCAAAAAGCATTGACAATTGCACAACTGAAAAAATGTTTTGTATGAAGAGTTCTTGGTGTATGTCTACAACAGAGAAAAACAAAATAAAAAAGAGTGTAGTTCAAGAATGGGACAATTGAGATGGCAGAATATGTGGAGAAGTAAACATTAGTGTATATCAGTAGCAACAGAGTCAGTGAGGAAGTAATGCAGCACTGGAAGTTGTGGGATTGTTTGGAGTAATTTGTTGTAACTAGTTTGAATGCTTTGGGAAATTTGCTGAGAGTGGAGATGCAGAGCTCTACGATGGAACTACAACCTAGAGTCTCTGATGTATTAGCCCAATTCGACATTCTTCAGTACTGTCACAAATAACTGAAGGTTCGGAGAACATAAATCCCTTTGATAATGGAAAACTTAATGTGTAAACCTACACCCAATAGTGGGTTTTTCAATCCACTGTGAAAATAGGATTTATCCTTGTGAGCTTCTCATGTACCTCAACTGAATGTAAAGATTGAACTGTGTCAAAGAATTCAAATCCTAAACCTTAAGTCCTAACCCTTTGAGTACATAGAAAAAATACTGGACCCAACACAAAATTTGAGCTACAAAAGGGTCATAATGCAGAGACTTCATTTAACCCACATTTAGCTATTGAAGAATCACCAGCTTTGTCACTGTATATATGTATCATCTGAATGCCTTCTCTCAGCTGTTACACTGTCACACATTTGCATAGTTGGATTGGATTTGGCTTGAATGGTTTGTGCTGGGTCACCGAGGTGTCTCAATTGTGGACTCATATTCTCTCAAGCAAAAGTTAAATGGCCCTTGGTCTGACCACTGTAGGTGTGATCAAATGGAAGATCCGGGAGTGGTTGCAAATACCCACTTACAAGCATATCTGGTCCTACCTACAAAAGATAACAGCAGAAAGAAAGAAACAGCAGTCCATGTTATTTTGGGGAGGAAAAAAAAATTGGGAGTGAATTCCAATTGTTTTCATGCACTACAGCACCCTTTCCACAATTGACAAGCAAGTTGCGACAGCTTTGTTTCTTCCTACTTTCCATCAATTGCTGAAGGTTGTTACTTAGTGAAAGAAAACCTAAGAGGCTGCTCGCAGTTTATCATACCTTCTCAAATTCCACCTCAGAAAGGTTTAGCGCTTGTGTCATTTGCACCATTCCAAGTTCTCCAACTGGGGTTGGCGCCAGAACACCCCCGACAATTTTGGGAGCAATAAATGCTAATACCTGCATTGACCCATTCATCACAAAAACAAATCAAGTCATCAAATCTGGTGCATACTGAACAAATCTCTACAGAATTGTTTTGCAAATTGGGTGCTTCAGCGGAAACCTCTCCAGATCCTTGCAAAGTGTGCAAATCAATGGCATTGCAGATAGCAACACATTCTCAGACAAAATTGTGTTTCAAACTTGCCTTGTGTATAACACCACTAGAAATGGCAGGTGCAGAGAGCAGGCCACCGCACTCCCACATGATTTGAAGGAATCCTCTTGTGTAGCAATACTCCATTACTCTTCTCGGTGTCAAGAACTCAAACTCAACCACCTCCACGCCTCGGTCTGTGAGCATCTTTTGGAACTCCTTGCTAGAGCCTTCCTGGGTCATGACAATTGTTGGGGTCTTGGAAACATCCCACAAATTTGCCTTTTCTGGTAAATCAAGGCCACGTGACATAACAATCCGCACAGGTTGATGCCCTTCTTCTTTCCTTGTTGTCAGACTTGGATCTGTTTTATAGCATATAAAGCAAAGCGAAATACAGTAAGAACAATTATTAGAGAAACAACGTAATGATGGGCAGAAGAAATGTCAGTTAACAATCTAAGCAAAATACACTCTTGAACTGATTGCATTTCAAAAATGATAAAAGGAACAGGAGGCTCTCAAGAGATCCTATATTCACATTTGATGCATGCTTTGCAAATCTGCACATAAGGGGGAAAGGTTTCAAGAAAGCATACTATCACGACGAACAGTGTTTCCACCCACAATAACAGCATCACTCTGTGCCCGTGTTCTGAACACCCGTGCCCGAGAAAGCTCACCCGACACCCATGCCGCATGCCCACTACTTGCAGCAATTTTCCCTACAAAACAAATGATGGTTGGTAAACAGACTACAGGTACAGACCATGCAATTTTTGGACACCCATCAACTCCAGAGGTGTGATGAGAGAGAGAGAGAGAGAGAGAGAGAGAGAGAGACATGGTGCAGGCGAGAAAGAGGCAATGGTAGGCATCTTACCATCAAGTGTCATGGCATACTTGAGAAGAGAGAACGGGATTTTGTAGGCGGCTTTATATAGGAGTGGCGCATTGACAACCCGACAGGATTTCAGAGCTACCTGTCACAACCCACAAATCAAAACTTCCTGAAAACCTAAAAAGGAGCTTCACTGTGCACTAGATGTTCATGGGAAACATGTTCAGGAGGACACTTAGAAAGTGTCACACAAGAAATTCAGCATTATGCAAAGGGTTCAGAGTTCAGACTATACTGCAATGTTGCCTCTGATATCCACCAAGTCCTCTCCAGCCACATCAACATTTAGGCCTGCATGTCTTAAAGCAGTTATACCTCTGCCTTGCAAATGCTCAAATGGATGCCTGATTCCCACCACCACACGGGACACACAAGCCTGCCCAGTATCCCAAGTCCACATTTCCCATTCAAATTCCCCACCATTGATACAGCAGAAAAAAATTCAAGGCCTAGAGAAAATTATGACAGCAATTAAGATTCAGAACCAAAAAGCAACAGAATTGGTGAAGGCTCAAGATGGAGTGAAAACTTCCTGAGCCATCCAAGTGTTAACATATCCTTCACACACCCAAGAATGAAGAAATCATCAAACAAAAGAGGGTTTGTCAGAGAAGGTTCCAGAGCTGCCCATGAAGCTTGGATCAGAAACCCAAATAGGAGAACAAATAAATTACCTGTATAAGTGAAGAGATTGCCGAATCATCACCAAGCCAGTCTGCAGGCTCCAAATTGAGGTAGGCCGTTCCACCTTGAGCATGTTCTCCAGCTCTTTCAACAGCTTGCAATTCTGCTGATTTGAACCCTTGGCCATAGAAGAACCCCTCTCCCACAACATGTGGGCCATGGGCTATAACACACCCAGAATTTGCATGTGGTGCAGTTAAACCCAATGACATCTCTGCAATATCTGCAGCCCTTAACAGATGTACTGAATCGGTATTGCTCTGTACTGGGAACTGTAGTGCACATCCCTGTGCCAGTGCTGCATGTGCAAACATGGCTGCAGGTTTTTTTTCCCCCTTCTGAAATCCTGCAATTCCCTTTCCAAAAACAAAATTTCAGCACAAATCCTCCTGACATTGATCATGGCCTGATCTGGATCGATTCAAGCATGTACATATTGTTCCATAGTCTCAACACATTCCAAAACACGGACGTGATTTCACAGACAGCTGTGGATGCACACACGTAAGCAAAGTGTGAGAATACATATCAACCCATCAACTATTACAGGTTTGTTCTGAACCAAGATCCTGACAAAGGCACAGAGGAGCCATGAAATACCTGTGCACAGTGCCAGTGTTGAAAGAAAAACAACCCAAAGAGGAGAAACAAAGGCTTGTAAGTCACAGCAGCCAAACTCCTGGAATTCAACAAACCAGCAGCAATCAAGAAACTGACAGTGTTGTTGTTATTGTTGGTTCTGAATTCTCAAACAGAAACAAATTTCTCCCCATGCAACCAACCAACTCCAAGATTTTCATAACAGAAACCCAACCCTTCAAATTCTCATCACCCAACAGCAATGATCAAGACAAAAAACATGAGGAGTACATACATGGCCCCAAAAACAGGAGGAAAATGGATGACTCAATTTTTGAAAAAAAAGAAAAACCAAAAACCAAACCTGACCTAAATGTATGATGAATCCCAATTGTCAGCCTTGCTCGCACAGCTTTCTTCTTCTTCTCCTTCACAAGTTGCTTCCCAAACACACCACACGGAGATGATCATAATAAAAAACTCTGGCCTCTCAGTGATCAAGACCCCTTCCTCTTGCTCTCACACTCTCCTGATCAATCCCCTCCCTCCCTTCTCCTCCTCCTCCTCCTCCTCCTCCTTCACAAAGGTGCTTGCTTCCCCAAACACACATGACATGAAAGAAGATTCATACTTCATTTCAGACTGCCTCAAAGTCATCAAAGGTGATACCTTTTTGGAAATTCTGGAACTGGCACACAAACTCCTACTTCATAAGGTAGGTGGATCCCAAGAATGGGACTTTCTCTCTTTTTCTTTCCCCCTCTTCAAAAGGCAAAAAGTCCAGTCCAGAAATCCAATGGTTCTTTGAAACTAGACAAGAAGTCTGGAGCTGCTTTCCTTCTTGAAACAATCTGAAACCCACCAACAAACACAGAAAATTGTTCAAAACACACACACACACACACACAACATAATGAACTTACATAGGTAAGTACATAGCAAAACTCTGCCCCCTCTTATGGCAAGTTCAAACTCCAAAGCTCTAGCAACAGTTCAAATAGGAAATGCCTCATGAAACTCCCCAGTGAGCAATGAACTGAAATAAGAAGTCATAGCTGTTGTCAATAAGCATGTGATAAACTTCCCTCAAAATGTGGGACACAATGGAAACTACATACCTTCCACCCATACTTCCCCCTAGCTAGCTAGCTAGCTTCCTTGGTAGCTTCCACACTAATAACTTGGGCTCCATGCTGCTAGGGACTACCTGCATCAATCTATCATTTTATTTTTATAGTGTGTTTGAATGTGAATATTTGAGGAATGGAGATATAGTTTCATTGTTTATGTTCTTATGCAAATGTGATCACACTTGTGGCACATGATAAATAAATTGTTCTTGGTTTAGTCCAAATGTTATATCAGTTGCATATGCTATTGTGAAAAGTTCACAAGATGAATTATTTGGTTGTTGCATAACATTTGCATATGAATATAGTAAGATGATAAAACCTTGCCAATCATGAATAAACCAAAGCACCCAAAAGAATGGGAATACAAAGAACAAAATGGAAGGACTCATGTCCAAGAAAATAAAAGAACCACCTAAGAGGGCGAACCACAAATGGAACATCAAATTCTTGAACCCCCTTTTGTCTTGAGAAGCATATCAAATAAGGAAAGGGGAGAATTTCGTGAAAGGACACTTAACCTAGAAAAAACCTTCACCTATTCCAATAACACATTTCAAAATAGAGTCCACATGCACATGTTGTAATGCCACTGACACCCTTTGCTATAAAATGTGCGCAAAGCTAAAAGAGGAGGCCCTTCAATGGCCTTTGCTCCCCACGCCATGTTGGCACATCGATGAAAAAACTTGTTCACCTATTGGTGTAAACATCCAAAAACCTTCACAACTAGAAGGAAAAACATGTCCACTAGAAATTGATCCCAATAAAAACCATATTTTGCTTGAGCCACAACTATCATCGCAACCCCACAAAAAAAACAACCTATGAAATCAAATCAACTCGAGTGGGGTCAACGATGACAACATTTACCAATGTGCAAACACCATCGACTAATAACACAATGTGAACTTGACAATGCAAAGACTGTAGGGTAATGGATGGAAAGACATGACTCTACTTTCACAAGACATGAAATGTTGCATTTCTTGCAATGGCTGCAAAATCATCTCACACAACATCATGCAAGGTTGTTTTCTCCCCACCATGCACACAATGAAAAAAATGGATCACCAAAAAATCCAAAGACTGGCTACAAATGCAATGTGATACCCCAAGGATTAAAGGATGGAAAAGACCCTAACCTAGTGTGCAATGCGGTGAAAAAAACATTTGAAGCCAAATGAAAGAAAAAAATGACTAAACATGTTAACAATCACACATTTACACCTGGCCTTGCACACAATTTCAAATATGCTCGATGTGAATTAAAAGGTAAATAAAAAAGGATGTTAATAAAGGAATGGTCATGCAATCTCTCTAAAATATTCTCTTGAAAACGATATGCACCTCTGTCAACCAAATGTTTAAAAGGGGGGACACATGTTACAGCCCCCAGGGGAAGAAGTTCTCACATTGATTTCAAATGTGCTTGGAAAAGGAGAAGCCCCAAGTCATCCACACCTATTGCCTTTAACAAAAATAGGAGAAAATCCAACAAAAACCTAGAAGCTATGACCAAGGTTACTAAGGCCCAACTCCCCAGATAAATAGTTGAAGCAATGACCTCCAAAGAAATCAACCTTATGGCCCCACTAAAAATGGGGGAACCACATGCCGATGGACAAGAAGGGCCTTGGGGCATTCCAATGAGCTTAAACCCAAAAGCCTTTCAAAAACTCCCATCAAGGTGGAGTAAAAAGCAATAAGCTGATTTCGAAAACCTAGAAGGGGGGAAGCAACAAAGCAAAAAGGAAAGCTTTTAGGTGAAACATCAAAAGAGGATACCAAAAGCCACCTAGATGTCCATTAATTTTGGGAGCATGTTTGCATGTTGAACATCTTCACCTAGAACCTCCTATATAAAAAAAAGGCGAACGAAGTAAAGCCAAAGGAACCACCAAGGATCTTAATGCTACCAGGGGGGCAAATAAAATTCAACAGGGGGGACGAACCCAAAAGATAAGCCAAAAGGAGCCCAAGTCAAACACTTGCAAAGTTTAATAAACAACCCCACAGAAACCAAATGGGAAGCAAAATGATCAAAGGTGGAGAGGATATGGATAGGGCCAAGGATATAGGTGTCATCGGCCAAAGAAGGGAAGAAACATGAAGGGAAAACCCCTAAAGAACAACGCAAAATGCAAAAATGAACAAGGACAAAGAGGCCTTACAAAAGGGTCATCGTACTTTGTGCCCATTAACAAAAGGATGAAGAAAAATGATGACTAAACTACAATGGAACCTGAAGGCCATAAAAAGAATGAACAAAAGGGAAAAGTTGGGACAACTTCCCCTTCACTACCCGAAGTTCCTAAAAGATGGCCTTACACAAGATGGTGTTAAAAACTTTTGCAATGTCAAAAAAAAATAATTTTTTTACATTTATGATGTTAGTTAGTAATTGGATGGTGTCGTTTGGTAACTTTTTTGTTAACAGTCTATTTGAATCATATATTGTGCAATGTAGGTCTATTGTGGCTACATGTATTTGTGGTTGTGTGTATTTGGACTAAGATCCAATGATTATTATTTATGAAAATATGTTGAAAATTATTGGTTAAGTATATATGTATAGTGCATATGATTGTATATGTGTGTTGTTGGTATTTCACAGTTGTAATTTTTGAACATACAATATTTACATTACAGTTATTAAATTGGTCATTTAACCATCCATCTGGATTGAAAATAATTTTCTCATCATTTTTAGTTGATTAGAATTCTTCATGCCAATAATCGATGATATTGTTGTCAATATTGCTATCATTTAAATCATCGATCATAATTAAATGTTTGTTTTTTTCTTTGTAGGATTTTAGTGGATTATTATTTTGGATGTTTTTTGTTATATTATGTTTTGAAATAGGTTCCAACATTTCTAGCAATCTTTTTTTGAAGTTAGGTTTGTTTAAGTCTCACATAATAATATTTCATAGGATTATGAATCCATCTATGGATCATAAATGTGATAATGTTATGTCTATGTTGTGCATATTTAAACGTACATTATCAAATGGTTATCAAAGGTTTATGATTAAGTTGTCAAATGTTCGTCCTTGTGTTTTGAAGTTGTTCGATTCCAATATGTGATGGTGATATTGGAAATTCCTTAATATGGTTATTATTGGCATGACATTTTAAAGGAGGCCTTCTAGTTTTATGTTTTGTAATTTATGTTATTTTCTATGAAATCATTAAAATTGATTAAAATGTTTATGGGGGAATGCATTGTAACGTCTTTCTGTATCCTTTCAAAATCGGTGAAGGATATATTTTTTATTTATCTAATGTTATCGTTTATAATTCCTAGTTTAAGATATAAATTTTTTGCTATAATGATTTTCATTTTTTTATAGATTATAAGGAAAGGTGTTAAGCATTGAATTTTACTTGTGGACACTATTTGTCTTATAATGTGTTTAATATCAATACATATTGGACATTTTTTGTATGTGTTAGTTGCAATAATAATGTAACATTTTTGTTTTGATGTTTTTGAATGAATATATATTATGTAATGGTTTATGGCATTTCATAATTCGTTATGAGGAATTGTAAAGGTGGTTGTTTCCATGGATCATTGAATAAGTTGACATTTCAATTAAATAAAAAATGAGACTTTAATAAATCAAAATATGATTTTAGAATATTTCTAATTCGAAAGTTTTCTAAAAGGGTAGCATATTGAATGTTTTTGTTTTGTCTCATTTGCTCTATTAAGATAATACTATTTGGTCAAACGTAATTTTCCCAAAGGATTTTATTTATGATTTTCTTTTGTGCTAATTTTGTGAATGTCAAAATTGGTTATATGTTTGCTGAATATAATAATGTGTCATTGATTGGTGGAAATTATAAAAATATCCCATGAACATTATGTTGATTCCTCTAAATAGTAAAATGCTAGATTTTAATTTTTGTAATTTCAAGTGTATTGTGGCAAGCAATGTGCAACCTACCATGGATATTTCATTGATAATGATGAATTGAATATTTAGCCATATGCTTATGATTGAATTATTTTTTCTTATAGATGTGTGTTTATTGATCAATAATCCCAATAAAGAATGTATCGTTGTTCCATTTATTAATAAGGTTGCATTTGTAGTATATGTTACAACTTAAAATTTTTGTTGTTTTCCCATTTTCAAAAAATAATCTTGGATAGCTTTGATTATCTATGATTTATTAGTAACTTGAGCTTTTCTTACATATTGTAATCATTAATTATTTGTTATATTTGCAATGAAATTTCAAAAGAATGGCTTGTAAATTATTTAATTTGTATTTTTTTATGATGTTTTTATGGTGAATAAATATATGTTTCATCAATGAATGTTATGTTTTCATTTTCATTTTCAATATCACATGATGGCATGTCACTAAATGGTAAGTGGTGTAGCTCAAGTTTTGTATTTTCAATTGTATAGGTTGTATTTGAATATGGATGTGAAATTTTTGGTGTTGATTCATCAAGGTTTGATATTTGTGGAAGTTTCAAATCTTGATTCCATTGTTTGATCAAAACTTAAAGTTTGATAATGAAATTTACATTATTATTATTATTGATATTATCTTTTTTTTTGTTATTCGAATTACATAGGTTTTGATACTTGTGTTACATAATAAATATTCAATTTTTATTTGTTCATGACTAAATTTTGTTTGTATATTGTTGTTTTGTTCTTTTATGTCATGGATGTTTTGTTGGAGTTCGTTTTCAATATCATCTTCATAAAGTGGATTCATTGTTGGTTTTTCTCTTATGTCTTATTTATCAAATTCAAGTTGTATTGATTATACTCTCAATAATCTATCTACATATTTTATTCCTTACATTCATATAAAATGTTGATTTTTTTTTTTTAAATTTTGCAAATTAGTAAATGTTGGGTACACATTGTTTAATGTCATTTCCCAAGATATAACAAAATCTAATTTGATCTCAAAATTTGTATGCCATGATGTAAATATAATACAAATTGCTTAGGTGTAATTTTTAGGGGTTTTTTTTGTGAAGGTATTGTGTAATTTTGTAAAATTGGAATTTTTGGTACTTTGCATTTATAAAGGTTGTGGGTGTAGTATTGAAGGTGTTCATTATTAAATCTATGACAACTAATGTTGTTAATTTTATTTGTCTTGTTAGATAATTCATATGGACATAAAAAATTAAAGTGAGTAGGTTTTTATTGGTAATTGACATTAAAATTGTGTATGATATATTGTTGATTTGATGAAATTTTATCAACTATGAAATTTTCATAATTGACATTAGTATCATTATCCTTTTCGTTTTGAACATTTGATTTTTTTCTTGTTCATTTGCCCATGTTGACAAACTATAGCAAGGTATATAAATGAAATCATGATCGATTATGTGATATGGTAAGTTCAATAAATAACTAATTGGCCTAGTTGTTAATATTTCTTGTTGACTTCCGATTGTATTTAAACAACATATGAATAGATGTTGAATTTTGTTGGTTGAATCGTAATTATTATTCGGGTTTTCATTTATTATTTTAATTTTCTATACTAGGGTAAAAAATGGTAAAGTAGACCAAAAAAATGAATGTTTCTAAGTTTACCCTATATCATGCATATAAAACCAAACAAGTAGCATAAAAATGGGTGGAAATATAATTGTAAACCATCCCACACCTTTATTATTAATATAAATGTTCACTTCCAAAAAAATTAAGACTAAACAAATTTTTAAATTAGACCAAAGTATCCCCATTTGCCAAGTGATAAATTAGTAAATGGGGGATACTTTTAGTTACTTTTAAAACTTAGTTGCTCTATTACTTTGGGGGTATAAATATCATTATAGTTTTGAGGTGTGGCCATAATAAAAAGTAAAAAATCTATCTATTAAAACCTACTGACCACATACTTTACAAGAGTCTTTCATTGCATAGAGTTTGAACCTACTTGCATTTCAAACAAGTAGACAAAAAACTAATTGAAACAATTTGAAAGTTGAAAATCAATGCACAACAATGAATAATTGTGTGTGTGTGTGTGTGTGTGTGTAATAAAAAAATTCAATGTAAACCAAATTTTTCATGGGTTTTATTGTTATTTTATGTCTAGTTTCATCCAACCTTGACAAAGTAATAAGTATGCACAAAATACCATGCTTTCACCTACTATAATTTGCAAAAAAAAAAGATATGTGAAATGTAAATAAATGTTTTTGTGATGTAATAAATCAATGATTTATTGTATTTTCCAGAAGTTATTATAAATTCCATATCACGATTACATCTTGAAGCTCATAATATCCATGGATTTGCGTTATTTAACCATTTATCAAAAAAAATTATGTGTAAAAGTTTCATCTCAATCTTGAAATGAGTTTCATTGACTAAAGGTTGAAGGAATCCATACTTGTTTTTTTTTTTTTTTTACCTATCAACATTTGTTTTGTAACATGTTGGATTACATACATCGTCGATTACATATATTCATAAATTTATGAATGCCATTTTGAAATAATGTTGTAAATTTTTTTTTCTTTAGGATTTGGTGGCCTTGTGGTGCAAAGATGTATGTTATCAAGATTGTCATCAATGCAATTTGTATTTATCATTATTGGACATGATTTATATCGATTGATGTCTTGTGTAATTGTATCATTAAAATAAATAATCATATTTTTTCAAAAAATCTCATCATCAATTAATGTTTGTATAAGTGTGTTGGGATCTAGAAAATCATTAAGCCATAATAATGTGTGGAAATGTAGATTGCCATTTTTTGCAGTTTCATAACATCCATAATGAACTTTTATGTGACTAAAAACACCAAAATTGTTGTTAGATAAATCCTTTGTGTTTTTTACTTATAACATATATTTGAAATTAACATTGACAATAATGTGTACAAATATAGTTTGAGCTTTTGGATTATCGTTGCATATTTGCATTGTTCATTTTTTGTTAGCATAATTTTGTTATAAAATAAATCAAGATTTATGTTTTATCCATTTAACAAAGGATGATGAATGAATGTGAGATTTAAAGTGAAAAAGAAACATAACATTCCCATAAATTTTATCATATTAAAAATTTGGTCTTTTGGTGTTGCACAACTACTTTTGAAAGCCATGATGTATTTACTAGAAACGTTTAAGTGTTGCAATAAACTACATACATATAATTTATGTTTTGTGGGCTAGCAATAATGTCATTGAAGTCTTTAGTCTATATTTTGTTGAGTTCTCTTTCATTCATGTTTGATGATTTTGATACTGTTAATTTAACTCCAAGACATATTTGCCTATGTTGTATTATGTTAAATTTTAAAAATGGAAATAAATGATGTCTTGAAAACTAATAATGAGTTTCATCCAAATTCATTAAATGTTTTACATGAGTTTGTAGTGATAATTTGATGGGTTTGTTATTCATTTTGGGGACACCAATTCTAAAAGGAAATAAAATGGGAAACATGCATGCTATTAAATCTGGATTGTTATATTCATTTATCATTGTGGTGTGATGATTATAAGATAAATATTGATTATGATGTAAATTTTGGAATGTGTTAGTCATTTGTTTGTGTTGATTTATGTTTATGCCATTCAAATTTATTATACCTAATGTTTCTATGACATGTTCAGTTTTAGGGTACCTTTTTATTGATGTAAGTTTGTGATATTCATACAATGTTCGGCATTTGCAAGTTCAATATTTGTCAATTGGAACATTGATCTCATTATTGGCTCTGGTACATCATTTTTAGGTAACGTGTTTAAAACATCCATGTTCATAGTTGTCTTTTTGTATCGTATATGATTCATTTTTAACCATGTGAACCATATGGTTACAACATATTTACGTACATGTGATAATTTGCAACTTTTATCTAATTCTACAGGTGGGAGCAAACTTCCAACAAAATGTACTGCAATAATATTAGACAATGATTATAATGACAATGGTAATGTGTCTAGAAGCTTTATTGCAATTTCAAGATCTTGTGCAAAACTTACAACATTTCCTTTGAATGCATGTTGACATTTTGTGCTCCCTTTATTGGTGTATATCTCAATTTGACCAATATAGTACGAGAACTATAACATGCTATTAATGTTTCTTCTGCCATTGTCAATTTTGGCAATATTTTGGATGTGATGTCAATCCATAAACCATTGGTTAAAGTAAATTTCAACATCTTATTGTTCTCAAAGGAAACATAACAAGTTTTACATGTTGAAAATTGATGTTTAGTAGTTGAAATACCTTAATTTGATAACAAAGAGTCCTTCTAATTATGGATGCAAGTGTTTGATATTGTTCAATAATTCTTTTGGGATGAATTCAATATTGTACTCGAAGTGAAATTTGGGATTCATCTTGAGTAAATTTTTCATATGTTTTAATTCAAAATCAAGATTGAAACATCACATATTATTAATTCATATATAAATTTCTTTTCATTGCAAATGCAACAATGGCCAAATTCAAAGTTGAATTTCGTTATGAAATTGTTGAATTATTTTAAACAAGACATGTTATTATGTATGTTGATTTGTGGTGGAAAAACATATGATTGATGTATTTTGCAATCATTTGAATAAATCTTTCGTGTTTTAGCATTAATTATTTTTCATGTTTTTCTTTTAATTTTTCTGAATTGTTTTTCCTCAACTTTCACCTTTGTGTGTTCTTTTTATCTTATTTTAAAATTTTTTTTTTCTATTATAATTTGAATTATCATTATCAATAATTAGTTGAAATTGTACATGTAATGAAACTCAAAATTGATAAAATTATTGTATTGATTCATGATGTTTGATATTTCATATTTTATATGTGAATGTAAAGATGTAAATGTTCACAATACAATTATATAGTTTGTGATTCTATTATGGTTAATCATCAAACATATAATGGGCGAGTGAACATTTAAGCAATTCAGAAGATGGACCATTAACAAACATTGCATAATTGATAATTGTCCAATAATACCTTATAACCAAAACTACCAACTTTTAAAACTTGTGGTTAGGGTTTTAAAAATTTCCATTCATAGATGGGGTCTTTGTGTTCATTAGTGGATTTCAAAATTTTCCATCCAAAAAAATCTCATTTTGGGAATTTTTGGATGAGATGAAACCCAACCCAACCCTAGGACACAAATTTGGGTTCATATTTGCTTTTATCCACACACCCTAACCTTCAACGGTTAATCTGGGTTTATATATCTTTCTTTAATTACTGGTTTTTTATTTTTGTATATTTTTAAAAAATTATGTATAACTTGTTCCTTTTCTATTTCTTTCTTTTCCTGTTTTTTTTGGTTAGTTTTCTTAATACTAGTTTTTTTGGGGGTTTTATTTTATTTTTCTTGGTTTTTTTGTGATTTTTCCCCTCACTTTTGTTGTTTCTTTTCTTCTTCTTCTTCTTCTTCTTTTTTGGTACTTCTTGAAAATACTAGTTTTGTATTTTTGGTTTTCATTTTCTGTACTTTTTATTCTTAAATATTCTCCATTGTTTCTTTTTTTCCCTTTATTTTAATTGGTTTTTAAATAATTTTTTTGGGGGTTTTAAAATTTCTGTTTTTCTGGTTCTGTTTTTCTTTTTCTTTTCAAGTTTTGTTGCTTCTCTTGTTTTTTTTATTTTTTTTCTTTTTTTTTTCTATTTTGTGTTTTCTATAATTTTTGCAACCACTTAAACGGAAATGTGCACAAAACCGTACAAAAATTTGTACCGGTTTTGTTCCAGCCAATGAATTTCCACGGGTGTTCAGACTTTCTTTTGCTTTCTCTTTCTTCGGGGTTTCGATTTTTCGTATTTTTCACTCTCACTTCTTATAAGATTAAGGTAGTGTAGTTTCCGTTTCGAGCTATTCCATTCGGATTT
>Ga0209611_10008864_pt1 | contig 15489 bp, 11 predicted proteins | sample S1TSphgellanicum_3_FD_187693 | JGI IMG/M metagenome (GOLD analysis project Ga0209611, IMG submission 187693) | Host-associated microbial communities from peat moss isolated from Minnesota, USA - S1T2_Fc - Sphagnum magellanicum MG (SPAdes) (version 2) | ecosystem: Host-associated > Plants > Peat...
TACATATACAATCATACAATCATGCATTCATATAATAACAAAGTCATAGACAAACACACCTCCATCTCCATTAACACACTAAGATAATGACACACTAGTACAATTATACAATACCTACAATAATACAAACATTACAATACAATGGACTAATAATTCACAAAAATCATATATACATGCATGTTATCACCCAACCATGAGCACCCAAACGGGGTCCAATAAAACTCTTTAGTTCATAAAAATTCCAAAAAGTTGTCTAAACTATCCTATATCCCCATTTGGGCTCCCCCCATGCACAAAAGTCAACCTCCCTATTACTTACTTATGATACACTCAATCCTCTTGCCATTTGAAAGCCACCTCACCTACATTCTAAGGGCCTTGTGAATTCTGCACACCTATAGTCACATCCAACAAAGTACAATCATTATCAAGGCTTGTATGTGCGGCAACCAATGGTTTATATGGTGGCAAATAGCCACAACTTGTATCCTTAACTTTAAGCTCCTCCACAAGCTTCATGATGGTCTACTTTTGAAACTCCAAAAGATCAAATGGTGGACTCCAAGATTCGCTCAAGATTTGCACCAACACATAAGGTGATAAATTACACATCCAATGGTACAATGTTACATTTTTTTTTAAACACATTACATTGACTACTATATATTGACATTCTAATTACTATGTTTAATGTATTACAAAGATAACATTGTTGTTGAAAACCAACCTTGGGTTCTTTAATCGTTTGATTCTTCAAACCTACCTTGTAAGCCAAGTATTGGCAAAGGTTATGTGAAGTAGCATATCCACACTCCCAACTTCCAACCTATGTAAAGATGGGGACATTGAACATTGGCTTTTCAACCAGTTCATGAAATGTAGGATCACCAAGTTAAACACCTCGTAAGAACAACAAGGTCCCACGGATTCGCCAAATAAAAATCTCACATGTTAAATATTCATGTACCCCAATCATGGAGTCAAAATGAAAGGTGTGGGAAGGCTCCAACACAAGCATACTTCAATGTGCATCACCATGATAAGGTATTGCCATAATGTCATATCTAGTCTCACCTCCACCCAATGATAGGTGAGACTTGGCCCATCCCATGATGGCCTCCAATTCCATAACTTTAGTACCACCCGTTATATAAAAACATAATTTCTTCAAATATGGGGTGATCAAAGCACTTGCCACATATATTTCCTTTCGAATGTTTGGAAGGCTAGTAAAATAATGGTTAAAATTTAGGAAATCCATCGTGGAATCCCCAACCAAGACTTGGTAAATTCTAAATTTGCAATGTTCAGCTCAAAATGTGGTTGTCCTTAAAAAAAAACAACATTGGGATTTGTTGCCCCGGTCTCCAAAGAACATATGAAGCATAAAATATCAATGTAAAACCATTGTTGATACACTAATACACGTAATTAAGGTCAAAATGCACATGAAAAAAAAAATATTGAATGTGTTTTGAGGGAAAAAATTGTACTTGATGGACTAAATCATTTTCGATACTCTATGTTTTTCAAGGAAAATAAAGTTAATAATAATTAAAGATGACACATTTACATGCTTCATAGATACGATTTGATACAATAATTTAGTGACATTATCTAATACATTACCTCAATGATACTATCTAATACATTAACTCGTTGATATTATATAATACATTAACTCACTCAATATGTCATTTGATACATTAAGATCGAAACATTAAGAAGACAATATGATTGAAAAATAAATCATACCTATGGGAAATGGCAAAGGTTAATAAGTCATTGACATCAAATTCCTTTGTTAGGTTCCATGATTGTAAGTCATTTAAAGGTGTTTGATCTTGGCCCAACTACGTACCACTTTTTCTATGCTTAGAAATCAACGGGTTTGACCTTGTGTGAACAACCATAGTATTGTCATCCAAAGGCATTGGAATATGAAGCCCAAACACCACATTTCAAATGCATTATGTCATTTTTTCTTGTCTTCAATATCCACCCTATATTGTATTTTTTCAATAAATCCAAGGATGTTATTATGCAACAATCAACATCTGGAGAAATGGTTGGGTGACTTGTAAAATCATAAACCATTGTTAATATTTTTGAATACCATAGATGTAATGTATCATTTTTATTTTTTTTACATATGCACATTGGAAAAGACTCACCAATAGCTAAGGGGACCCACTAAATGTCTAATGTTTCATGATGATGTAAAAATTAATAAAAGGCATTGTCCTTGCATTCCTCCCATCTATCATTGGCTTGAGTTTGCTATGAACCATATAAAAGATCCAGATTAACCAAGGTCACATCCTCCAAGGCACGCACTTGACATGCTAATAACCAACTGTAAATCTCATTATTTATGTCCTCTCCCTTCCCATTCGCAAGATCAGATAACTATCATTGTAGGTGATGGATATCTTGATTAGTAATGAACTGCCCAAAAAACATATTGACCTTCCCTTTGAAAGGCATCCAAGGTAAATTTTAATCACCATGGAGAAACAATTTTAATCCATCAATACATCATCACACAAACATATTACAACATTAATCCATTTTAATTTACAATTAAAGTAACAACACATTGCACAAACCATGCCTTTAAACATAAATAAAATTAACATTGATAGATCATGAAAATATAATGAAAAATATCGGCCAAAATGATCTTCTATAAAATGTTCCTTTCAAAGAACCATGGTTCATTACATTATGATTGAATGGGCAATTCAAATATCAAATGCCTTCTGAGGATACAACAATGTGAACATGTGTTGCCACATCAAATTTACAAAGTTGCATTATGGCATCAATCATAGTGCACCAAAAAGACTAAACATGTACCTCCTCAGCAAAGATGCACTTGGGGATAAATTTCAAGGTGTTTTGGATCAATGATCAACTCTACGAAAAATATTCCAGCTTTAGTGTCCTTTAGCACTCCCTTCAAAATGAAAAATACAACATAAACCTTATTTCAATTGTATGATTATTTCAATGCCAAACCAAAATAAACACAAGAAGAATGTGCATTGTCATAACAAAGTAACATAATTGTCATCTTCATCACAACATGGAGCCTCTTTTTCAACTACTTTTCCATATATGTATTGTAAGATAATGCTATAAAGTGACCCAACATCCCAAACTTCAATAACAATCACAGCTAATCCAAGGTTGTTATGGAGGGTGAAAGACCATGATGAACAGTAAAAATGTAGTTGTCCATCAGTGCATAAAGACTACCCACACATGCAACAAAAAAATCAATTAATGTGATTCACAAGTCAAGTAGACTGGGTTAGTTTGAAACTTCTGACCTTACAATGAATTTAAATGAATTACCAAAAAACCTCACAACAGCCAACAACCAATGCACAAAACTTCTATTGTTGTATCTACAATGTGACTATCCTTGAAAACACCATTCACAAGTTTGAAGAATGTGAGAGGAAATTTGCAAATCTTAAATAATTAAAGATGTCAGTACAGTATCGCCACACATTAACTAAATCATACTTCTGTAGGCACTCATCATAAAAGCCATACACTTGCCAGAGTGTTTTCTCATCAGCAACTGATGCAAGTAATCCCTATTAAACAAGCTACAAAAAAAATGATAGTGTTACCAATATTAGTGAACCGAAATAATCTACCAATAGCATCGTTGCTTGAACCTGGGCTGCACTCTTTGTGGATTACAAAATCCCTCATATGTTACATGAATTGAAACTTCAGAAGCATGCTAGAAAACCATCCATGACACCAGATGGCTAAACAATATGAACCAATATTATGAAATACCTTGAGTGACTTGACGACTTTGATGATTGCCACGAATAAGTGTTATTCGATCTGGATATCACACCTGCATCAACAACATAGAAGCCAATAATGGCCCAAGCAATTGTCAACAAGACTGAGAAATATTTGCACAAACTACACGGACATTATGTGTTTAAATCCAGAGATTCATCTAGAAATCTCCCACAACATGAACCAGAAGCCTACTTCTTACTAGTCTTCAGCCATCTACTTTCATCCTCCAATGGCTTGTTTATTGCCGTCCAACGAATGTGTTTAGCTCTTGAAGGAATGGAGTGGACTTGGTGCGCTGAGTGGATATATGCAAGCCAGTCTGCACTTCAACCTCTGAGAAGAGCAGAAGCCCTGCTGTCAGAGCACCTGAGAGGATGTTTGCAGCTGAGAGGATGTTTTCCTGTGCACATGTGCAGGCCTTCAAAGTGCCTACTTCTCACTAGTCTTCAGCTTTTGCAGGACAAAGTGTGATTGGAAATAAGGAGGCCAGGGTGTGGAACATCTCTTCTTCCTGTTGCTGGCACTTGAGAGCTGTCAAGATGGACAACTAAGTGTCCTTCCCAAAATGAACATTCCTCAAAACATGCAACCGAATGGAAAACTACATCATTACAATGTCTCTTTTCTAATAAATAGAGCCCATAAACACTTTTGCATCTTGAGTTTGAGAGGGTGCATCTATTGACAACCTAATTTTCGAGATCCATTTTTGCTTTTCTAGTATCTATCAGATAACTTGGTGATTTGAGATCAATCACACAGAGACAAATTTTAGCTGCTGCTTCTGCTGCCAATAATGAGAACTCAATTGTTTTGCAATGAAAACTGTTGATTCGCATTATGCATTAAACTGTTTTGCAAATAATCACAAATCACTAGTTGTATTACTCTCAGTTTGATTGAGTCCATCAAAAACATGTGGCTCAACCACACAATAGCTCTGCTGTTTTACGACAGGTTCGAACAAAAATCATGAAAAATAATGGAAATGTGTAACATGGTTAGGTAAATTTGAATACCCACATTAAGAAAATGGAAAACCATGGTGAAGACCGTAGTAAATAGCCAGCAAGGAGGGTCATGGGGGGTCATTCACAGTACCTCTACTTCCGCAGGAGACGTCAATTCACACCTGTCATGGACAGTCATGAAGGTCCATTCACACATCTGCCATGAATGATCTTGGATATGAAAAGCTTATGTTACTGAAGGCACACTGAAGTTCTCAATTCATCTAATCATCTCCTAAAGCTGGTAAGTAGATGCAAAGCCAGCCCAGAAGAGCCACACTATCTGCCATCAGAGGTAGAACCACCCTGCTTGGATTGAGGACTTGTATCAATGTCTACTTTCACACAAAGTTTTCTATCTAGTATGTTTCTACATGTATGGAAAAAGCAGCCAGAATTTAACATCCTTCTGCAATGTGGCCCAACCCTCTGAGACACCAGATTGTCAGGGTTTCACCCCAGTATCATTTATTGCCAAACATACACAACCTATCTAGCACTGCAAATTGTGAGGTAACTAGTTGCTAGCCTTACCAATTGTTGGCTGAGTACATGCCTAAAAACCTGCTCTGGAACAGGAAGCACATCTACCATTGAGTTGAGTTCCAGGCCCCTCTGCAAGGGCAGTGATCAAGAGGATGAGTGTCTCCAGACTTGCAGTCCTTGTAATCACTCCACCAGTCAAGACAGTTTAGGCTGTTTTCCACCCCATTCCTCTTATTTTTGAACACCAAGACAAGTCCACCAGCAAGGAAATCATGAAGCTGTTGCATGAGTACTGCCAGAAGTCCACCTTTACCTTGTTCTCTTCTTTCTCTCTCAGCTCTTGTTTGGCTAACTATCTTCCATTACCGGACACCAACTTACCACAAGCCATGGCAAAGTTTCTGCTCCCCAGACTCCTCTTGGAACCAATTAGACATTACTGCTGGCCACATTCTAACCACATTCTGATCCTTAATATTCACCATGATAACCAGGATGTAAACTGGCTAGACTCATTGAACGACAGGTTTCCTGCAACTGGTAAAACATGGATCTTATATATCGCAGAAAATTATAAATAGACTCCACTTTGAGTTCAAAGTACTTCACTAAATTGCAACCCTCAGTTGACTAAATCACAACAACACTCTCATGCCTGCCAGCAGGCTTGCTTCTTCCCACTTCAGGGCATCACAGGGGAAACCTGGGGAGGTTGTGAGGAGGTTGAGAGGGGACACAAGGAGGCCACTGATACTGTGCTATTTGCAAAAAGCTTACCACAAACAGCTATGCACGGCACCCTGAGAGAAAAATACCACCACACAAGAAAGCAACAATGATGTAGACCAACACCACGACGAGGCAAATCAAAGTTATCCTGCAGATCACAGAAGCAATAGGCAAGTCAATCATCATTAAATAGGACAATGTCTGGAAGGTGATATCCAGTTTTATTGCCATAACAAGTTAAACCAAATTCACTGAAGGATTCACTTGAGTTATCTAGCACACAGGGTACTTCATGTGGGTACTTAGATCCTTAGTGAGATCCTTCATGTGATCTCCATGTCAGAAACAAGGAAACAAAGGAAGACCTCTCCTCCAGTAAACAAGGTATTGCTCTAACTAGAAAAGCAGCAGTTCTTGTTGAATGAAATCTCAAATATGAAAGACTTCCTAGGTAAAACCAGAATGCGATGTCTTGACTTCTTACTGAAGTGCTGCGAACTCAGAGAGGTATGACTACCTCTGGTCATTCAACTTGAGAAAATCATCTGCCAGTAATTTAGACATAGTTCTGAAGAAAGCTATTCTGACTGCAATTCAAAGCAGATAGAAGACACATCTATGGCATGCACATTGAGAAATCTATAGCAAGGCAAAGCAAACTTACCAAAGCTTGGCATTCTGTATCCACATGGATTGCCTAAGACGGCGTGACTGCTTCTTGAAGCGGAAAGTGTTGTCCTGGATTGTAGATGTCTTATCCACCAACAACTCTATACGATCACCTCTCTCCAGAACCTTATCAATATTCTCAACCATCACAGCCCGCACCTGCAGCAACCTCTTACATCAGTCCACACTCTGAATTCACAGAGACAAGGATGGACATCTGCAGGAGATAAACAAGAGTTAACAAAACAAATTGTGTATGAGATCAAGGGACTATGTCAAGAGATTGTGAAGCATCAGACCTCAGCAATCTCTCCTTTGACACGATTGATGGTGTCAGCATTAGGGTTACTTGAGAAGTAATCCATCTGCTCGTGCAGTACTCTTGAGAACTCATCATTCATTGCATATGCCAGAGCAGTGTTTGCCACACGCCCATAGGTCTTTATAAATCTTGTGTGAATGTCCTCCAGATATGCAAAGGGAATTCGTCCTGCAATAGCAGTGTTAATAAGACCATAACCTCCAACACCATTGCTACATAGTAGCAACTACAATACTAGTACTCCCAACTCCACACATCAACATAAAGCATAGCAAACATAAGACAGCATGTAGGGCCCAAAACCATAAAACAGAAGGGCCCTTGACCTACAACCTAGCATAAGAGCTGGTGAGAAGTCCTTAATCTCACACAAGGACCCTCAAGGTCAACACATAGAAATGATTCAGAAAAGTGCAGTGTTAAACAACCTCGTTGTAATCACATTTAAAGACTTTGCTACAGTAGAACCTTACACACTCCCACAGAAACACACAAATAAAACAAAGGTGAGCCATAGTAACACAAGGAATCTTACTCCCAAAATTGTCATTGGCCATGCAAAGAAAAACCAGGCCATCTGCTTTCATGATATGGAAAATATGACGGTCTTGGGAATAGGATATGCGGCTGTCTCCTCCTGGAGGTAACTTCTCCAAAATGCGGCGTGCAATTGTGCTCGCATTTCCTGATGCTGCACTAAACTCCGCAAGAACTACAGTGCCTCTTGCTACCAATGCATATAGTATTGTCATCCTGTCTCCTTTCTTGACTCGCCCAATAAAAACCTGTACTGTAGCACTGCAAATATGACTACAGACCCTTTCTCAATATTGCAATCTTCCACACCCTCTCAGCAAGCTCATCAACTCCTTCTGCAAGAGAAAAGAGGTTCTACAAGCTAAACCCTAAACTTGAACTTGAGGAGTTGCAATTACTGGCAAAATAAAAATTTGAGCAGCTTATGAGGGTCAAATCTCCTGGATGGATTGGATCACAATCAAACTGAAAACTTTTGCTGAAACAGAAAACGGATAACCACTGAAAACAAAGAATTTGAGAACAAAATTCATCATTTCACAGATCTACTACACAAAGAGTGATTTCCAACATGAATACAAAGCAGAAAACAAGGGAATTCCATTCATAGCAATAGATATCACCAAAAGCTACATGCCACTGAAGAATACCTCAGCCACCAATGTCCTCACAATGGCATACACATCTACCTCAAAACCAGAGTTGAATTTTGTCTTTGATAGGACAACCAAACTCTTAGGGAGAGCATTAAAAACCCAGATAGTCAATTCTATGTTCGTTTCATATTCTTAGAAAAACAACTGCGCCAGTGAGATGTTGCCCTCCTTCACAGAAGAAGAGTTTGATAAGCTAAAAGAGCAGAAACTCTAGAATCTTTTTTGTTATCTAACCCTAGAATTCCAAAATCCTCGACACAAACCGTCAACCCCAAACACTGAAAACTAAGATTCAAAACTAAGCCTCAAACTGGAGACACCGGTGATTCACACTGTCAGCAGCTCTGAAAACAAGCTCAATCGCAGATAAATATTTTTCTGATAGGTCCGTGATGTCAGAACCTCCAGAAGAATGCTATGCTATGCAGATAACGGAAGCATGAAACCCTGAGTGGAACATAGAAACTTATTGTCTTGGGAGAGATGATGATCCTCAGGAGCTAGTCTCTTAAGGAACGGACAGCCAATGCCAGCTTTTTTTTCTTCCCTCTTAGCCGCAAAAAAATTCTGTTCTCAGTTGGCAAAATCTGCAAGGCTTTGAAAGAGAAAAAATTCATGTAGGTAGTAGCCATATGGAAACTAACATGGGAAGAAGGAAACTGTCTCAGATTAATTCCGCCACAGGTTTAAAATACAAAAAATAGTTTCACAACTGTCTTTGACACCACAACAGAACATCAAGTATAGTGCAAAGATGGCAATAGTTCTTGCTTCGCAGTTGATCCCACAGATTCGATTGGAGGTTAATTCCCCAGCAATTCTTGCCTTCTCTCTCTCTCTCTCTCTCTCGTGCTCTCTCTCTCATATCAGGATACACTGCAACACAATGAGGCGCAGAGAAAGGAGCTTACCTCGGATTCGGGATTTGAGCCTAGTACATTCTTTACTTCATTGCATTTTTCAGCGATCCAGGGGAGGAGCACACCAGCTTTCTGTATTTTAGGGTTTGTTGTTTCGCGAACAGGGTTCGCAGCGAGAGGATGTCGCCTCGCCTTATTTGGCCCCCAGCGTGTGGACCCGCTACCAGACCCTCTATAACTGGCCGTGAAGGGGTTTGGCACTTGTGGAGTTACCTAACTAACCCACATGGTGATTGGTTACCAACAGGGTTACCAATTACCAACCACACGGTAGTATTTTATTTTATTTTATTTATTGGACTTGTTTTCCTTCATTTTTCCTCTCATTTTCCCTTTCACTAGTGTAGCCTGTGGAAGTGAAACCTCCTTACCCAACTAAATTTTCCTCCCAAAACCATTCTTTTGTGATTTAATTGAATTTCCAATCACAAAAAAACTACTCAAAATTCAATATCTCTTACACCTTACGTCTAAAAATTTCCAAATCCCCTTCATTAAAATCCTGCTCACTAAGGGCTTTCCAACAATATCAAGAGTGTGCTCAAATTCCCGAATAAAATTTAGTTTTGATTTAAGTGAATTTTCAAATGATAACATTATTCAATATTCAATAACTTCTCCAGCATAAGTTGAAACATTATGCAACCAACTCAATGCACCCTAACTCATCAAGGGCTTTCCAATGGTACCAAGAGTGCAACATGAGATGGTTTGGGAAGTTTCATTCATTACAAACAAAACAAACAACCAAACAAACAAGCTTCCTTCATAGATAGATTTCTCGTCTCATTTCATTTCTACTACAAATCACAATAACTAGTGTGACCTATGATCTTGTTGGTCCCAAGTGTGAAAGTCTATAAAATTATTTTTTTTGATTTTTTTGAATTTTTATTGAATTTCCAATGACAAATATTATTCAAAATTCAATTGCTCCCACACCTTAGGTCTAAAAACTATGAAATCACTTTTGTGGAATCCTATTCATTGAGGGTTCAACAATACTAAAAACACACCCCAATTTCCCTTCTTTTTTTTTTTTTTTGGGGTTTTGATTTTATGAATTTGCAATGACATTTTTTTTCAATATTCAATAATTCTTGCACATGAAATCTAAACATTATAAACCACCTTGGTACACCCCTACTCATTGCACCCTTGCTCATTTAGGGCTTTCAAACAACACCCAAAACATGATGGGACATGTTGTCATTTGCATGAAAAACAAACAAATTATCTTTTGTTAAAAACGAAAAATAATATAATACTAATATAGTAGTAGGAAAAAAAGTAGTTATTTTAATAAGATTGACTTACTTACCTACTCCCTTATTCAAAAATAAATAAAATTGAATGTACTAGTAGAAGGGGAAAAAGGTTAGAAAAAATTAACGGAATTGCATTAAATTAACCCCCCATTATTCATGATAGTGGTTAGCAACCTAAAAGTGGTGGCGTGATTGGGTGTGAATTGGGTTACTTTGTGCATATGCGTGTGAACTTCATAAAGTGATATATGTGTTGCTATTTGTAATGTGAGACAAGAAATGATTGAGGTACTAGTAATGGACCTCTATTATCTTAATGTGTTGTTATTTTTGGAATACAAAGTATGAAGATGATCTTTGGGTGAACAAGGATGAGCACATCACTATTGTAATTTTGATTTGTTCATTTTTCCTTATTATATTATTATAATTGCATTGTTTGTAGTTTTGTTTCTTGTTTATTTCCTCGAGTTTTCTTGTCAATGTTTTGTTTTAGTTGTTATAATAAATTTCATTACTACTATAGTCCAAGTTTTGATATGTAGTTGTAGTTGTTTGCCAAATCATTCAATTTAGTTTTCTTATTTTATGTCACCATTGCAAGCATACTACTACAATAGTTTTATTGTAGTTGAAATCTATGTTTTGCAATTGTAGAATCATTCTCACGTTTATTTTATAAGTTTTCCTTGTAAGATGTAATTTTCCTACTATAGTTATTATTGTGAATTTTGCTCTACTAAGCCGTGGAAAAAAAACCTTTTTCACCTTCTTAACAAGTAGATGTTTGATATTATAATAAAGTTTGTTTCTAGGAAGACCTTACAATCAAGCATTAACTAAGGTTGATGTCTAAGATCCAAAGTGATATATCAAGGTTTTCCCCATGTTACATATAACAACTAAGGAGCTTCATTAGCTCTAAAGCTAGTAGTTATTTATGGGTTCATAAAAACTTATTGAAACATTTTATAATTTTGTACCAAACTATTGATGTATAATAACATGCAAATGAAAAATAAACTTCATCATACAAATGATCTTAATTTAGATTATTAGAATTTTTTCAATAAAATTTGTCACATGTAAAATCTATTTTTGGTAGATAATTTTAAAAAATCTTACTTAATCTTATGTTTGAAAACTCAATACCCCAATTATAAATGTGCCTTCATTCAAATCAAGGTCTACCCTATTATAACAATTGAGAAGCTCCATTAGCTCTATGGTTGAACTTTTATTCAAAGCAATGTTTTTGCATGCATAACTAGTGTTATTTGATTTTAGATTCCTTAAGGACTCTCAATTCTAAATTTGAACTTTTTCTTGTTTGATGAAACCTTTGGTGCAATTTTGGAATATATATATATGAACCTTTGATTATGGGAGTTCCTTCAAAATTTTGAGCTTGATCTAGTTTGAGATTGGGTCCAAGTCCATTTACCTTACACAATTAAAATAAATAAATTGTGTAATATTATTCTTGTTTAAGAGGTGCATGGATCCTAAGATTAAAGATTGTGTACTATTCATTGTTTATGTTTAATTAAAACCAACAAATTTACTTGAAAAATATGGTTTAATGTTTTCCTTTTCAAACAAGTTGTCACCTTTTTAGCTAAAGAATTTGGATTTAAAACAAGACATCAAATTTTTTTAGGTGCTTTTTTTAGTTCCAACAAAAAAACGATTGCATGGTTTGGATCCTATTTCAATTTTCATAATATTGTGGACCTTTGGTTCCAATATCCTAAAACTTGACCTAAAGCCAATTTATTTTTTATAAAAAATTATCCAACATTGGTAACAACCAAGGAGCTCCATCAATTCTATGTCTAAAATTGACTTAGATCAAGAATCAATGTTCCATCCCCACATAACACCCCCACCAAAAGGAATTTATGTAAAACTTCCTTATGTTATTTTTTTAGTAAAACATGGCTTGGTGAAGTCTTCCAATAACACTAAGTTTTTTTGTCGAGGTTGTGAAAGCATGTGTATGTCAATAAACACATTGTTAAATACACCTTTATGTGTAAGGTAAAGACCCATAGTGGGGGCATGTCCTTACCCATGGGCTTTACTCATCATAAAACGTGAGGCAAATATTATTATGAACCTAAATATACATAGATCATGAGGTGTAAGAAGGAGAGGGTTCTTTTGTCTACTCCTTAAAAGTGGGAGGATCTTACACGTATAAATATGCATAAAATTCTCCCACTTTTAAAAACATTCTTTAAAAAAAGAGTAAAATCTTTGTTTTAAGAAAAAAGAGGGATACAAATTGTCCTCAAAATACAGTAGGAAATATCTAAGGATGATTTATGAAATGTTTGTTAATAGCTTGAGAGGTCAATTTGGTATATATATGTGTGTGTGTTTTTATGTAAATTAGAGGATAGAAAATGCAATAGGTATTATTTGGTAAAAAAATATTTTTGTAATCAAAATTTTCACAACATTAATGTTTATAATGTGTTGCATATATGACCCATGTGAATCATCCGACATAATTTATATTCATAACAACCTCAAAGAAATCTCGTAATGTATTTGGAAGGTGCCTTACCAAGTGGAATTTCCTTGGTGTAGGGAAGTTCCATGTAAAGTCATTGGTTAAAAGCAAATTAGGTATAACCATTTTGTTGGGCCTTGCCCTCACAAGGGACATGGATTGTCACATTAGTTTATTTTGAATTTTTATGTCAAAATATCTATTTTCATTGTGGTGGATAAGAAATCTTAATTTGTTATTTTGTTTTCTAAATGAAAAATCTTCAATCATTAGGGTTAAGGTTTATTTTGAAAATTTGCAAGGTTTGGGGTGGCAATGTGTGTCCATTGGGCAGTTTTCTCATGTTGGAGTATGTGACGTTTGCTTTATTGTTGCATCATGGATGTTCACTACAAAAAACATTATGTTGGATTCTAAGTTCAAAGCTCAAGTAAGCCTCATTAGTTGCTTTATGTTTTTTTTTTGTTAGAGTTAACATAGGAAGGAGATCACCTAGGTGTGTGAGCAAGGCATTTTTGGTGGATTACATATTGTTACAGATTTAATGTAGTTAGTTCCTTCAATCATATCAAGTTCTTCAACTTGCTACTAGATTTTTATAGACCCATTACTCTTTTTGAAATTTCCTTTTAATTTTTTCCCCAAGGAAAGAAGGCCCCATCACAACTTATAGTTTTTTACAAAATAATCTTTTATTTCCTTTAGTTTCCTTCTTTGACAATTTTTGTTTGATGTGTATTCAAGGGGTGATTTCTTGCTTGAAGTTCCTTGTTCAAACCATGTGGGTTGCTTGGTAGCCAATATAAATCGCATCACACTATGTGCAGGGGTTTTTCATGTTTTTGTATTGGTCTCAACATGGGTTAGAAAGGGGGTACATTAAGAACCATCAAACATTGACTTTTATGTGTTTTTTGTTGTTGTGATCTTTGTCCCTTTTTGGTTCCTAACATACTACCTACAAGTTTGCAACAATTATAAAATTAATGGTGTTTATGGTATTTTTTATTTTGTGTTTTTTTTTATGGGGGGTATTAAGTGTTTTTTGTGAAATGTTATCGTGCTTGTATTTATATGATCTTAACATTGTACCCATATTGTTATTTGTGTGGAGGCAAGCCAAGACAACAAAATGCAAAATATGTATTGAATCCCATTTTTGTGAATGTAGGACAAGATAACAAAAACAAAACATATATTCAATGTTGTTTTTATGAAAGCAAAACATAACAACAAAAAATAAAGAATGTATTGAATCTTGTTTTTTGTGCATGCAACATTACATAATGTAAAGGAAGGAAGTTCCCGTACGGACAGTGGCTACGGAAAGTAGCTAAATATGTCCGTAGCTACTGTCCGTCCGGATTCAGGGGAAGGAACTTCCTTCATATATTGTAAAGGACAAGGATCAGTCACCTGCCTTGCGGTATACTGGCAACAGAGTTCATCCGACGTCTGCACTCTTCAACGATTCTTTTCAGGAGAAGATCAGTGGCCTCCCGTTATTCTGTTAACAGCGTTAACGTCACATCCACACTTTTCATCTGCACTCTTCATCCCCCCTTTTCAGGAGAAGATCAGTGGCCTCGAGGTAATCTGTTAACAGAGCTCATCTCTCTTCCATTCTTTTGAAGAAGAAACAGTAGCCTCTCATGTAGAGCTCCCTTCACATCCACACTCTTCATCCACATCTGAGTTTTCTTCATCCATTCGTTCTTTGCTTTTTGAATTAAAAGGAGATTTTTAGGTCAGCAGCAGAATCCACATCAGGCTTTTGCACCTAAATCTCATCCATCCATCCTTTTCCCTCCATTCATCCGTGCTCATCACCTGCTGCAGGGCTTTTTTTCTTTTTTTTCCTCGGTTTGAGTTGGGTCTGCCCGCCAGAGGGAAGCGACAGATTGTGGGGTTTGTAAAAACAACTTTTTTTTTTAAAGGAGTAAAATGTTTTTTGGGTTTTGAACTTGGAACCAATGTGAGGGTGACAGCTGGATACCTACCTAAGACTCCTGTGGGTTTTATTTTCCTCTTTAAAAAAAATAAAATCATGTTGCTCCCAGCAAAGCCTTGGGTGAGCACCTAATAGCAATTTAATTCAGTTTCCATGGCCACAAGGCATTTCACTCCTTCAAAATGGTCCATTCTGTGAAGCAAAAGGCCCCATGCCAGATTTTGCTGGACTCCCCAGAGGGGTGTAACCCCAAGGTAAGTGGGTAACTGAAGCACCTAGGTGGCATCCTAGGTGGCACACACCTGTGCATTAGGGAGTTAAGGTAGTCTTGGTACATAGTTATGGGCCTCAAAATAATGACAAAGTCAAAGAACCGGCCAACAAAGTGGCAGTTTTTTCACGAAAACCATCAGCTCGGCAAGGTTGTTAAAATGAAAGGAATCGACAGTTCTTTTGTTCCTGTTGGGTTTTCAAGAATCGGAACCGAAAGGTTAAAGAACTGGCGTGGGAAATGTGAAGGACCGAGGGGAGGGGGGGATCGATGGGTTTAAGAACCGGAGTGGGAAATGTGAAGGACCGGCTGGGGGGG
>Ga0209611_10008868_pt1 | contig 15483 bp, 6 predicted proteins | sample S1TSphgellanicum_3_FD_187693 | JGI IMG/M metagenome (GOLD analysis project Ga0209611, IMG submission 187693) | Host-associated microbial communities from peat moss isolated from Minnesota, USA - S1T2_Fc - Sphagnum magellanicum MG (SPAdes) (version 2) | ecosystem: Host-associated > Plants > Peat...
TCTTAAATTTAATTGAAATTGAATTTAAGTATTGAGAAAACACTTAAAACCTGATAACATTAGATCAAAAAAACTTTTTTCATTGAATGTTAAAAAAACAAGAATAAAATTATTATTGTTTAAATAAATCAAATGTGAACACTTCAAAAAAAAAAAACATCCCAAGTTTTTTATAAAAAGAATTGTTTGAAACTGTTTATAATATGTTATACTTTAAATTTATCAAACATAGGTTTTTCAACATCATTTTAAATATAATAATTTAGATTCATCGTATATTCAAAACCTTTTCAAGTATTGATCCTCAAAATGTTCAATATATGATCATAACTTTTTCAGAATTAATAATTTAGTTTTAAATAAGATAAAAGACGTTGAAAGTTTCAACCCCCAATCAACATTGATTTGAATAGCCCAAGTGGTTGAACACAAGTGTCCACTGATCAACTTATCTACCCTACATATTAACAACTTTTGGTCTGATTCAAGAATTCGAGCACAAATTTCCACTCCAAGACATAATGCATTTTACAAGCATCGTTTACCCATAATTCTAGGTTTTGCCATAGTCAAAGCAAACTCTCTTAGCATGATTGTGCAATTTGAAAATTCAGTATGGCCATGGTGCCAAGGGAAGAACATTGAGATTGGTTGCTATGTTTGGAGTTGATCATTAGCAACATAATCCCTTATGCATGCTCCATTATGTTTGGATTCAAATTTTATTTATGTTTAGTGTTGGTAAGTCCATCCACTATTGTAGAGGGTAGGGTCCTTGTTGACCAAAGTTCGATTCCCCAGGTGGGGATTTATAATGTATCTTATTTTGCTTTGAGGTAGTGCTAATTGCCATTCATTCAACTCCTAATGAATCTTGTTGTATTTAGAATTGAGGCAACCTGATAGAAAAGAACAAAATAAAATTGATCACACATCTAAACTCTTGAAATTTGCCACCTGGTTGGAAGGAATCATATTCTGTTTTATATTGACTCAAGCCTTGTAGTACTTATGAGTAATTGCAGGGCTATGAGTCAGTCAGGGTAATGGAAGAGGCCATCCTCTACACCTATTCCTGACTGTCATAGGCTTTTTCCCAGGTGGGATAGGTGACTCTGTGAGTTCTACATTTGTAGGCTCCTAGGTACCTGGGAGGATGAGAATCAAATGGAGTGCCTGTGTAACAGGATGTTAACAACACAAACCAGAATGCCCTTGTAACCCTTGCAATCAACCTTGTGCGATGCCATTCACCTTAAACACCCTCCTCACATTCTCACCAGCCCACACTCTAAGACCTCCCGGCTTAACAGGAGACCTGTCGGCCTATGGAGGCAGCAAACTTGCCGGCCCAGGGAGGCTGCCTCCAGAGTCAACACGAAGACATTGGAAACCACCTGCACATTGTGTTTTCTCCATAAACCGAACTACGAGTAGTGGTCAAGAGATGATCATGATATTGCAAATCTGAGAGTTTAAAAATACTTAATTGTGGAAGCACAAGCTGGGCGTGTGGAGTTCGCCAACTTCGTACTTAGACATGATTCTCTCTACCGTCTGTATTAGGGTCACTGCTGCCTTTTGGAGGTGGTCCCCTTCTACCTATTGCCACTGGGGCAAGTGACCCGAACCTTCCCCAAGTGTGACCCTTACAGGTAGCCACATGTTGAGTTGACATGGTAACCAAGTGCTATGGTTAAGTTGACTATAGTAACTCTTGTAGGTAACATTCTAGCATGGCTTTGAGGTTGCATTGAAATTGGCAAGCACTCGATCCTTGGTCGTGAGTCTCAGCTACTTTTATTATGCTTTGGAGTTTGGCTTGATGTTCCTCGTTGACAACTTGTTCTGTAACATGTTGGTCCTTGAATACTTCTAGCTGAATCTTGTACTAATTATAGCTGAACCTTGGTCGTGAGTCTCAGCTACTTCTATTATGCTTTGAAGTTTGGCTTGATACTCCTCGTTGAGAACTTGTTCTGTAACCTGTTGGTCCTTGAATACTTGTAGCTGAATCTTGTACCAATTATACGATGTACAGGTCTAGTGATGATTTCCTGTTTAAATGCTGAAGAATGTGCTGTTCTTTGTCCAGAATGACCAGCTGGCTTCTTCAATATCTATCTCCTGGGTGCAGATTCCAGAAGGTGTACCCAGCTACTTTCACCTTGGGTGAACTAGCACCTACACTTGTACCATGGCAAAAACCTTTGTTGGGACCCATATAGTCCAGAATGTGTTGTAATTACCCTGGTATTAATGAACCAGCTTTCCTGATATGTGATATTGGTAGGATGCTTTTCATGTTCGTGTGGGCAACTATTAGTGCTAACTTTACATATGATCCTCTGCCAGACCATCCTGGTTGCATTTTGAAATTCAATTTTGCTCCTAGAGACCAGAATTGCCCCCATTCTCATGGTATGACCTCTCAATATGTTGTAGAGTTGCGACTCTTTCAATATTGGGTCTAACTTTGATGCTAGAGTTTCAAGTCCAGAAATGCCGTCAATGCCAGCCATCCACAGCTTGGTGATCCTCTTTTTGTGAGACAATGCAAACCTTGTACTTATTTGTTTGTTATCTATTTGATGGACATGATGACCTTGTGTTTATGTGTTTCATGTTCTGAGGATTCTATAACATTTTTCTTTGTTTTCAAGATACCGTCTAGGTATATGATAATTGTGATTTTTGATAGCTGGTAGGGTTTCTGTACCCCTTATCATATACCCCTATTTGGTGTAAAAACTGGGTATGTGATTTTATTTAATTAATGAAGAATGAAAAACTAGTCCACATTTTGGAACTATTGAGATGATTTTGAAAGGCTAAACTCAATAGGATCATGTGAAAACCTCATGTCAAAATGCAAAAATCAAAGCGTTCGATTTACCTTTGAATACAAGTATGCACAAACACATGTAAAAAGACTTTGATTTGCCCAACAAAACATGGAGCTTTTAAATTGCTTAATGTCAAACATGCATACGTATAGAATGATGAAACTAAAGAATTTTGTGAAATTTTGTGAATCAAACATCCACTTTATGTTTTAGATTGATAATCATGCTCGATGGTTTGTTGACCCCACATTCCAACAAATTGATAAAATTGGAAACACCAACAGATTGATGAATTTGGAAAACACCCATGAATTGATTCATATATACTAGTGTAGCATGTGCCATTGGCCCAAGTGTGAACACATTGAGGGCTCAACTGATTTTTCCTACCAAACCCAATTTTTGCGATTTGTTTGAATTTCTAACAACAAAATTCACTCCAAAATTGCTATCTTCCACCCCTTAGCTTTGAAAATTGTGAAATAAACTCCATTAAATCTGAGTCATCAAGGGCTTTCGAACAACACTAAGACACCCCAAACTTCAATGCAGTTTTCAGTTTCAATTTAATTTTCATAGAAAAAGTGATTCAATAATCAATAGCTTTCACACCGTAGCTCCAAACATTCTTGAACCAAGTTGGTGCACCCCTACTCATTGAGAGCTTTCTGAAGATACCAAGAGCATGGCATGAAACACAGTGGTTTAGGAGATTTCAGCGTGACAAAACAACTACCTTCCTTCATATATAGATAGGTTTGATGGCGTACTTACTCTAATCCTAATTGATTAAATTTTTGGCACATATCATCTCCCAAGTATAAATATGTTTTACATATATCCAAAGGTATGAATAATATATAATTTCTCAAATTCACATACCCTTGGATATGTATAGCTAGCATGCAAGTATATTGATTTAAAAAAAACAATTTATAAATGTAAATTATATATTTTATGTGTACTTGATGGGTATATCAGAGTAAAAGATGTGCCCACATAGCATTAGTCCATCTTATAATACAACCTTAAAAATTAAATTTTGGTCCAACACTTGTAAAAGCCCAAGAAATATTTGGGTTGTTTTTAAACATGTTAAATATCATGTCCCAAGACTAACTTAAGGTTTTTGTGTTCAAATTAAATATTTCCAAGATGAAATGTAGTCACTAAAAAGCTTCAATTTGTGCTAGAAGAAATTTGAAAATTAATCATTAATTATTTGAATACATTTTAGTCCTATTAGACACATGCGCCTAATAAGGGGGTGAAAGCATGGTATATTGTACATATTTGTTACCTTGTCAAGGCTAGATGAATGTTGACATAAAATAGCAACAAAACCCATGAAAAAATTGGTTTATATTGATATATATATATATATATATATATATACACATAGTTATTCATTGTTGTGCATTGATTTTCAACTTTCAAATTGTTTCAATTAGTTTTTCGTTTACTTGTTCGAAATGCAAGTAGGTTCAAATTTTATTTTACATAGTGAAAGACTCTAATAAAGTATGTGGTAAGTAGGTTTTAATAGATAGATTTTCTACTTTCTATTATTTCCACACCTCAAAACTATAATGATATTTACATCCCCAAAAGTAATAGAGCAACTAAGTTTTAAAAGTAAACTAAAAATATCCCCATTTACAAATTTACCACCTATCAAATGGGGATTTTTTGGTCTACTTTAGCATGCTTTTACCCAATGCCTATGACCACCTTTGATAAGTGTCATAAGACAATTAATTATAAAAGACACCATGTGGCATGGTAGTTGAATCAATAATCACATAATGTTACAACTAAATTTGTGACTACATAGTCATGAAAGATATCAAATTGTAGATTATATATATATATATATATATATATATAATATTGATATTATATATCATATAATCTATTTATATAATTATATAATTTCATTATTTTCATCCTATGAGTTATTGACCCGTACATCATTACTTAAGCTAGGCTAAAATCTAGTTGAAATAACTAAATAGGCACTTTGGAAATATAATTTACATGAACTACCTAGGTTGAATATTCCCTAGGTAGTTTAAATAGTGGCCCAAGGAATATTTGGTTAACAAATCATGGCTGACCACCACCATGTCATTTAGAGGTAATAACATATTTATTTAGGTATAATAGTCAATAATATATTGCAAATGTTTTATAATTAAAAATACATACAAAAGTTTTTAGTTAATTTTATTAATTATGATGTATATTAATTTTAAAATATTATATTAAAAATTAAACATATCAATAATGTTATATAATCAACATATTTTTATACATATAATATTTTTATTTTAATTTACAATTATGATTATAAAATCTAATATATATTAAATAAAGGTAAATATAATTTATATGTATGTATGATGCCATTAATTATATGCCCAAATGTACCTAACATAACTAATAAATATTGTAACCTATTACTTACATATGTAATAATAGTTAGAATAATCCATGTAAGAAATTTAAACAATTGGCACCTTTAATTAGCATTAAAAGACTATTTTGTAAGATTTTTTTTGCCTATAATCACAATCTTGTAAGGGTTTATATGGAATGTGACTATACACATTTAAATCACAACTTGTTAATGTCACAAAAAAAGTGGTCACCGAGGGCATGATTATAAAGGGGGTTTACTATAATAGTTTATCCTTGCCTAACTCAAATCCTAACTTAGTTATTAGTTTACAATAACCTATATATATTATAACCTACCTACTAGTTCTAATAGGTAGGTTTAAATAAGGTAAATCATTACCCATACATAGATTTATGTTAGGCTAACTATTCTTGGTAGGTCTGTTAGGATAATGTCCAATATGAGATGAGATGGTAATGTAGAATTAAATTACCACCAATGCCAACATTAGATGTAGTTATATAAACTTTGATAATCAATTGTAATCACAAACTTGATGCAACATGTGATTTAATCATTTACATATAGTTGTATGTTAAAGCAATTGCAAAAATGATTTAGTTTTCATCCATCAATGGAATCTAACAATGATTGGTAATATACGTTGATCTTTTATTAAAAGTTTTATTTGAACACAAGGTAGTCACAAATTATAGTCACATTTACAACTACAATCTAAATCTCTATGTTTCGTAATCACATATGTGATTATTAACACTTGTGACTTAATGACACGAGATAACCATTACATGTGTGCAAAATGAGTTGATTGGACAATAGTTGCACCCTAGTTGCAAACACATGGTTAGAATGGACAAGATTTTTTCTAATGACTTTGGAAGGTGAAGGTAAATTGGTAATATGGATGTTGGTTCATTATGGCCAGTATTTTCTCATCATTAGTTTTTTAGCCTGAGATGGGTCCAAACCTATGGGAGTTTTTAAAATGATTCCTTTCTAACACAAGAGTAAATTGAATGTATTAAATTTACACACAACACAAATTTTAAAGTGAAACTTAAAATTATGTCTTGGCCTATGATCACTCACATGTTTAAAACTTAATTTTTATGTGGTTTATACCCAATGGGACGCTCATCACATTCATTTGAAAATTTTATTTTACAAGGATCACTCACCAAGTACACATTATTGTTTTTGTTTTCAAATTTGTAATGTAATTGAAATAATAGTCATTCGAAAGATGATTACATCATATATAATAATTTTGTTTTAGAAAAAATCTATATTTTTTGTTACCCTAGTATTGAAACTTAATACAAATTCATGGCATGAATAAATTTTTTGAAGTTTGGCAATTTTTGAATTATTTGAAAAATATGACGACAAAAAAAAAAGAAAAATATTTCTCTTGTTGCCATTTTTTTGAAAAATCACCATTATGGAAAACAAATTTGTTAAAAAACCCTTAATTTAAATAAGCCTTCCTTTATGAAAACTTTCATAATCAAATTAATATGTATGGGGTTCAAATGTTTTTTACTTGTGTATTGAAAAAAATTCACAATGTCACCTTTTTTTTGTATTCCTAGACCTAGTCCAATTTTGTTATACCTAGGATACAAAATGAATGATATTGATGGAAGATCTACAATTGTGATGATCTAAAATATTTGACATTGTTTTATGCATTAATATTGTTGGGATCAAAATATGAAGGAAATGTTCTTTTGTTAAAAACTAGGTCCTTTGCATTTTGAATGATACACCGTAAAAGATTTTCACCCATAGGTTTTATTGTGCTATGTTCACAATAAGGGACAAACATTTTCAAATCAGGCCTTTCATGCTTTATGATTAGTGGACTCTTCTGTTTAAACCCAAATGTGGGATCATTTCAAGGTTCTAAAAGATACAACTTTCCAAAAAAATCTTTTCAAAGTTTATAGAATGTGACTTATTGACCCAAGTGTGAACTCAAATGTCATTCGCTTGAGTATTCAACTTTGAGATGTGAAAGGGTAAATAGAGGGCTCATAATGAAAGGCCAAATAAGATGACCAATGGGAAATTGTTCATGATTTTCCCTGTGAAATAAAGAGACAAATGCATTTCTTTGTTATGTGAAAAGACATTGATTGGTTGAGATGGCTAAAGGGGAAGATGGCCAATTTGATAACTAATGAAAAATTACTCATGCATTTGCCCATGACATGAAAAGGTGAATGCATTTCCTCATGTGACATGAACATGTGATTGGTTGAGGTGCCTAAAGTGGAAGATGGCCAATAAGAGATTCCCCATGACATGGAAATGCAAATGCATTTTTTCATATGATATGAAAAGACAACTGTGAATTCAAGTATTAGGATGAATGAAGAGGTATTGATTGTTTGAAAAAATTAATTTTATAATTTTTAATTAACTTCCAATCACTCTAACCTTCATTGATCAAAAAATTCCAAAACAAACAACTTGCACGTCAATTTGTTAAGAGCATTCCAACCAATACCAAAAGTACAACAAGAACCCCATGACTTGCAAGGGTTAAGGTGTGATCGCAAACAAAACAAACCAAACAAACACATATCTTAAGATGCGGATATCTTGTTGTATCACAAGTTCATGACACAAAAATTATATTATGACTAGAATAACAACATGAAAGCATTGGAATGCGAAATGAGGCCTAAGCCACCAACAACCCCTTACATTCTCAAAAGGAAAGTGGATAAATTATTCACGCCTTCATTTGGATCTCATAATGGTTACCATTCATTAGCTTCGAGCCTATGAGATTAGGTCACCTATTGATCTTTTTGGATGCTCATCCTTTCCATGGATGAACTTTATTATTAATTATCATCTTTAGTGTTTTTGTTTCACATGAGATCACAGCAGTTGATTTTTATTTACACTTAACTCTAGTTAGTTAACTAACACACATGAATCCAAAGTAGGTCCTTAATAAAAAAGATCCTAATGCATAGAACCTGTAACGTCAGCATTCATTTATCATATCTACACAACCTGCTACCCTTGGCCAAAACTAATATTATTTCGAGAATCTACACCTAGCAGACAATTTTGGTCATTTCTCCCTCTTTTTCTCAAGAGGTCTAATAATGTTCTAGGTATTTCTTGATCTTCATTCTTTATTTTAGTGGATGTGTTGTTCAGATTTTCTTTTTTTCATTTGTTTGCTATCATATTGTTGTCATTTGTTTCTGTCTGTCCTTCTGTATTAGGAGAAATAATTCAGACCCCTCGCACTCACTGTTTTTGTGGAATTTTTTTTCATTTTCAGAAAAGAGAATTTTGGGAAAAGAATTCCCGCAAAATTCACCTTTCACAAAATACAAAAGTTGAAAGAAAAACCTTGCTTAATCTCCTTAACCACATTATTTTGCTGGTAAAGTGCATTGACTGTATACATTATGACTCTGGTTGTTCCAATTGCTCATCATTTCATAAGCCACTGTTCTCATTTTCAGTGTACCAAGAGGGCACCTTACGAAAGTTCCTCCTCTCAGTGGAGGAAAGATTTGGAATGTTCAGTAGCTGTGCTTTACGCATGGTAAAGCCCTTGTGCAGGCCCTTTATTCTGAGAATGCCCTCCCCCCAGGGCTTTACTGAACACTTCTTTCTTTTCACAATTCCTTTGGGTTCTATCACTTTTTTCCCTCTTGCTTCTGGCTATGTTGTTGGATCTGAAATCATCATAACCTCATTGTCAAGTCAGCTCTCGATTTCTAAAATCCCTTCTCATTCATAGTGGAAAGCTTTTTATATATTTCAAAAGATAGCTTACCATCCTTTTCCTGTTTTGCTAGTACCCTGAGTGGAAGGCAATTTCATAAATAATTAAGCAAAAATTGGAGTATGTTCAAAATTTGAGAACTCTTTTCTCCATAATTTTCCAAAAACTTCCAAAACTTTCATGCCAAACATTATGAAAATCTAAAGTTCTACAATTCATATGGAGCGGCTGCAATCCGAGAAGAGAGAATGTGCGAGCTCAGGAGCACTAACTCTTGACAAAGGGTGCAAGCCCCATGCAGTGCTGAATTTTGAGAAACTTCTAGCCCCCATTAGCTGAAGTTTGGAAACCTTGGGCTAAGGGTGCCAAGCTACCTGCTTAAAAACAAAGATTCGGCATTCCAGTGCTAAATCTGGCATCCAATAGGGTATGTACACTAATAACCCATTTAGGCCTTTCTGTAGCCAAAAGTGAATGTGTTTTGATATTTACATGCTGAGATTTTCAAAGGTTAGAAAACGCAGAATCTAATAAAAATAACAAGAAAAACATATAGACAAAATAATCATGATGATGCTTTAAAAATTCAACCTCATCAGAATAAAGGGCTACACACAGACCAAATACAACTGTACACCCAAAGGAGTTGACACCTTCCCCAAGTTTTTTGGGAAATTAAAAGTGCACATGGAATACCTTCAATATACGACATCCAAATTTGCCTTGTACAGAAATAGGTTGTGTACCACTAGAAAAATAAAAGTAAAACAAAGTGAAGAAGTAATGAACTAGAAGCCTCTTTATAAATAGTCATTACACATTGAATTGTTAGTTCACTCCAGATAATTAAAAAAATAAATTTAACCACCAAATCTCGCAGAATGATTCGCTACCACAAAACATGGGTGAGGTGTAGTTAATTAACTAAATTCACTATGGAACCTTAACTATGAACTAAATCACCATTTCATTATCTCATTTCACGTTGGGTGAAGCTTGAGTTATTCATGTCCACCTATTAAAAGTAATTTGCTAGTGTAATTCATTAAATTCAATTTTTTATTCAAATAAGTATTTCAATTTTTAATAGAATCTTATATTTTTTATTAACTTATGTATTTAATTACAACTATGTAATTTTAAAAAAATGTAGATATGTTAAATATACGTAATATTAATACATTATATAACATTGAAAAGTGTTGTACATAATTTTTTTATTATTATGTTCATTACATTTAATAAAAATTAATATATGATTTATTTATTACAAATAACATGTAATAATCAATATATTACATACTATTACAACTAAAATAAAATAAAATATTCCTTGCTAACTAATATTTTATCATTTTATATGAAATATTATTTCCAATTTTATTATTTGTTTCAATTTTTAAATTTAACATTTTATTTATGTTTTCCATAAACTCTTTTGCATAAACAAAGTTGCAACTTGTCAAATAGTATTTTCTCATTTGCATATTTTGTGAGTTGTTATTAAACAAAAAAAATTAAACTGTGTCTTCCTTTAAGTGGTTTGGAACTTTGTATGTCTCTTTATTATATATGTGTAAACCTTTTTTAAAAATTCAAGAATGAATTTTCATTTATTTCATTTGAAGATGTGAGAAAGAAAATACATATTAAAATTTGATTTGTAAGAAAATCTTGTGTAATTGTGATATATCCAACTTTTTACACCTTTATTTACAAAGCAAGTTAGTGAAAGTTGGATGGCAAAGACCATGCAATATTTTCTTGCAAACCAAGTTCAAACTTCATTACCAACAATTGTATAAAATCTGTATGTTCTTAATATTTTTTTTTACAAAATTATTCACAATATGTAATAATATTATAAAAAATGTGGCAAATTCACTATTCATGAATTCATTACGTCGATAACAACTGATCCCATTCATGAGGGGAGATAGTGAATACACTAAATTTCTTGTACAATGAAATTCTTAATGAACTTGGTCACATCTCTACTAATGATTGGCTTGGAAAAAAATATTCAGGATTACACAGAACCTTATTTTAGGGAACATATTATCCTTTTGATCCTCTAAATTTTCACAAACCTATCAAAATTATATTACACATTTGAGTAGTTCACTCAAAATGACTAAGGGAAAAAATTCAGAACACCAAATCCAACAATTTTATTGGCCATAACATTAGTACTATAGCCATGTCTCTAGGCAGTGAAGGTTAAAATTTACAAATCCCCTTCACCCTTTCTCTACCTACCACTTGCAAACCACATAACATAATGGAAACTATATACAAAGTCAATCTTATAGAAAACATTCTAGAAACCCATAAAGATATATGTCAAATTTACATGGTAGATGCATAGGATAAACATGCTCAATTGTTTTATAATTTTTTTTGGAACCAATTCCTATAGCATCAAATGATTATATGTCCATACATTTGGCCTCAAGGCCTCCAGCATCAAAGGATTCCCTTGAAGCAAAGCATAAAAAGAATAAACAAGGTTGGGTCCATTCTGTATCATTTTCAAATAGCATAGGTTGAAAGCCTTGTATCAAATGGAATTTACCACGGACATTATCCCCTGACTCTTCCCAAATTTCAACAGAACTCACTCAGCCACCGCCCCCAAGTGGTGGAAAATGTGAGACATCAAATATTCCCCACCAAGCTTGATTGACATGCAAGTGACCGACAATGTGATGCTTGCACTATTGTTTTACATAGTCAATTGTTGTTCTACAAAACACGAAAACATATAAACAAATAAAAAAATTATAATGAAAGCTAAAAAGTAAGCTAGTGGTGGGTAGTGACAGTGTGTTCTCTTAGAGCATCTCCACCAAGGCTCAATATGTGACCTGCAGTGGATGAGGATCATCAGTCAAATCCAGTGAATCCACTGGAAGGGTGCTAGGACGCTGAAAAAACCGACAGCTTTCAGAGCCCAGGAACAGTCTAATATAAACACACTCAAGTTGTATTTATTGACTGCTCCGTGTTTTTGATTGGCAAGATGGTTTGATTAGTTCAAGTGGTCTGCTATTTTAGCAATGCTCATTAGTAGTGCTCTCACCTACGTGCAGTCCCTGCTTCAGTTTTATGGGTGGGGTTGAAAAAACGTTTCTCACTAAAACTTGGATATGACAAATATCTTTGCAAGGTCACATACTGACCGTTGGTGGAGATGCTCTTAAATATATTTGTTACCCCATATGGTGGTCCAACGACACCATTGTTACTATTCCACATGCTTGATCTACAACACTTTTTGAGTATGCAAATTGAGACCAGTCTTCCCCTTCCTCATCCACAGGTGGGACTCGGAGTCTCCATACACAACTTAGTGTTTCAAAAGACTAACATTGGGCATATTTTTTGAACTCAACCTCATGCATTATGCTTTTTAGCTTGCTATGCAATTCATATAGACCTTTGCATCCTTTATTGGCTGTTTGAGGTCTTCCTCCCAAAATTACAAAGAAAATCTATAAATGAAAATTTCCTTTTTCTAAAAGTACCTAAACTCTACTCACGGAATACCATAGTATTATTGATTGGTTTCAAATTTAAAGCCATAGCTATTCCTACTGGGTAGTGAGTGCCACACCAATAGTCAAAGTAATTATAGCCTGATACTTAATTTGAAAATGTTTTGACCCTCAAAAAATGATCCCTCAAGATTTTTAGATATATAGATTAAACTAATCCCTCATCCCGACCATGATATATAGATCCAATTAATCCCTCTAAAGTTCCATACTCACCCAACATTGGTGTTATCCACACTGGGGTTGCCCTTGCAAAATTTTTCACATGTCAAACCAATTCTACAGGGCATGTGGCTGTTGGGTTAGTGGTAGAATCCCCATGTCATAGATAAAAATTAAGACTTGCCTTTGAAATAGTACATTGGCATTTTTAATTTCCAATTTTGTAAACAAAGTAATTATCTTCAGTACAAACCTTGTGCTTAAAATGTTTTTGAGAATTATGCCTTTTTTTCAAAATTACAGACCCATTTTTTAAGGATAGTGAGAATAAACATACACCTTGTATTTTATTGTGCTGACATTTCAGATATTCAAGTTTGGGCTGTTCAGAAACCAATTTCCTTCAATGTTCAAATGTTTGGGCATTTTGCACCAAACATGGATGAGCTATATATCCTATGCCCTCGTTAGATTTGACATAGATTAATTAAGAAATGATAAGTTGAAACGTTGAGAAATTCTAAGGGAAAATTGTTGCACGTGCAGAAATTTCCAAACCACATTACCTAATTTTCTCAAAAATCAAGATTTCCTGTGTGAAAATAGAAAAATATTGAAGTATCCACATGCCACAAAATTGAGAACACAAAGTATGTGCAGTCACATGAAATTTCAGAAAATTGTCATGTAAGATTGGATTTGAGAAATCTGTGAAGGGGATAAGGTAGCTGAGAAATTTCAAGGTACATTATTGTTTTTCTACAGTGTTGCAGAGTTGAACATTATTACATTGAACACAAATAGTTGAAATTTGAAAAGCATCATGTGCCAGTACTTAGAAAAACTTAATTTGAGATGAGAAATGCTCCTGTTGCCCAAATTTGATCTATTTCAACCAATGTTCATTTTTTTGGGTGAACTTTTTCCAATTGGTGCCCATAAATAAAAATCCAGTTCACCATACAAAGTCGCCAAATTTTGAGGTATTTTTTCTTAGAAATCGCCATATTCTATTATTCAAGAAGGTGACCAAAACATAGCAGGATTCTCGAAAAAAATTGAACTGTCCTCTCTGACCTGTAACGAAATTCCAAATTTGGCTAATTCCTCTTGTGGACGAGGGCCAGTGTGACCAGGTAGCTACATCACAAAGTTGAAAATAAATAAATCCAGATTTGGCTGTTCAATCTGACCATCAAACAAACGCAGTTTATAGCACCTAGTTTCACCCTTGGACTTGGGGCTTCGAAATAATATGCTTGGATTTTCCTTTTCCATTTCTAAATAACAATTAGGAGGTGACTGCTGTCTTGCAATTTGTCATTCAATGTTAATTATTTCGGCCTTAAGTACCAACTCAATAATCTCAGTGTTTTTCTTCTTCTTTTTTCTCAATTTTTTGATGTTGCATCAAATGTAAGTGATCCCAAGAGGAATTGAGCATTAAATGGCGACATGTTTCTAAATTTTATTTTTCTCAATTCTTTGATGTTTCTGAAGTAGTGATCATTTGTGAGAATATGTAGCCAAAATTGGCGATTATAAAAATATAAGAGTAAAGAAACTTTAAGCACCCTTTCATGTTGAAAGCAGTTATGACGATTTTTGGCTATTTTTATTAAAGAAATTAATTTTTGGCTATATTTTTCAGAAAAAGGGAATATGCAACATTCCTTTTTCCTTAATTTCCCATTTGTGTGAGAATTCACACACCAATAAAAGTCTGCCCTGAATGGTATTTGGAGCGGGTGGTCTGCAATTTGCATTCAATGTTATATTGATTCAGCATTTTGTACCAAACATGGATGGCGGGTGACATGTTATACACCTAATTCACAACTGACCGGAGTTTATAGCAGCTAGTTTCAGGGTTGGACTTTTGAGGACTTTGAAATAAGTTGCACTGGTAATTTCTTTCTATTTTATAATAAAATTTAGAAATCAGAAGGTGACGATTTTTTTGCATATTATTCTGAATGGTGGTCTGTAATTGTTCTGCCAAGGAAACTGGCCATTCAACGAGGTTACAGAACAGACCTGGAGTGCAGGAAGAATCAAATAATGCGGCTGCAAACCTGCAGATACATACTATATACCCACCAAGATGCCTAGAGCATATAATAAAATCTTGTTCCAATTTTCTTTTCAAAAAGAACCATTTATTGGGTGTGCCTTTATGGAAGGGCTATCCATTCACTTGAGTGTACAACACCTTAACATACTAGAAGTAGGTTGGACGTTATGGTCAAAAATAGGTGATGTCCAAGCAACTTATAATATATATACATATATAACTTCAAACACTAGAACTTATAGCTCTAAAAGTAATTATGAGGAGGCAAAAGATTTGATACTTCATTTATTCTAATGATTTATTTCTCATGATTTGTTATGTCTCATTTTATTTTCTTCCTATGCAATTTTAGTGCTTTGATAAGTACATTAATTGTTAAATATATTTTTTATTTGAAGTGTAATTATAATTATAAGCTATATAAAATAATGTAAATATCATGCCACCGCCCTTGTGTATTTTACACCCTCACTAGTTTTGGGTCCATGTAGGGGACAAGCCTACACAATCAATTTTTTAAAATCGAAATGTAAGGAATGGCCAAGAAGTAAATGCCAACAAACAAGAAAATGTGTTCAGCTGGGACTCTCAAAAACCGCAAAAAGCATATCTGAAAACTTGCAAAATGTATTAGAAATTTCTAGATGGTCTCAAAAGTCCAC
>Ga0209611_10008869_pt1 | contig 15483 bp, 13 predicted proteins | sample S1TSphgellanicum_3_FD_187693 | JGI IMG/M metagenome (GOLD analysis project Ga0209611, IMG submission 187693) | Host-associated microbial communities from peat moss isolated from Minnesota, USA - S1T2_Fc - Sphagnum magellanicum MG (SPAdes) (version 2) | ecosystem: Host-associated > Plants > Peat...
GGTCATTACGAGCCAAGCAACAGTTGATTAGGATTGACTGCTGTCTTGGTAGCGTTAGAGGTTCAATTTTGAGTCTGACTGCAGGATACTGCATTTCCAAGTCCACAGAGAAGAATTGGTCAACAAATTTCTCCCATCCTAGTATAACTTTGTATAACTTCTGCATCTCAATTTTTCGTTGGACGTGTCTACAACTCTGGAGCCACCAAGTTGTACAGCTGAATGGTTGTTTGGGAGTTGTGAATTGAATCCACTGAGTGCTTACTAATGCATCAAAGTAAGCAATCATGGATTTCAAACCAGGTGGGAGTTTGGTCTCATGTGCAGGCCCACTGTTCCCAATTGAAGAACTACCTGTTGATGAGTTTCGAAAGCTGCTGGATGTGAATTTGCTGGGAACAGTAATCGGCATCAAACATGCAGCAAAAGCAATGATCCCAGCAAAGCAAGGGGTTATTATAAGCACAGCAAGCATTGGTGGATCTATTGCTATGGGAGCATTTGCATACGGTATCAGCAAAGCAGCTGTAATTGCAGCAACCTATAATGCCTCAGCCCAACTCACCAAGCATGGCATCCGTGTGAACTGCATATCACCAGGAGTCGTGGCCACACCTTTGTCATTCTCCAGCTTTGGGTTGGTAGCAGCTTTGCCCTTCTTTGTAAAACCTAGCAATCATAAGAGTGGGGAATATTATACTAGATAACAGGCCTAAGGGGAGGATTTCAGGTCCTAGAAAGTCCCTGTGTGAGTCCGTTATAGCTAGCTCAAGGATGCGCTAAGGTCTGGAATAATGGGCTCACCCATGGACTTGCTATTTAGGTTGGGCAATCCACCTTGGGTGGCCGTTTATCTTGCTTTAAAAGCAGGGAACTCTTGGGGAACTGGGGGGGGTACTCCTGCCAATGCTGCAGAATCTCCAGCAGGGGCTGATTCGGCGGCCTCCAAATCACTGCAGAGGGGAGCCTGAATAGGCCTTCCTTGCCATCAAGAATTACACTTAACACACCCAAATAGCATCGAGTGGGTTTATTTTCCAGCCCAAAACAGGTTTACACTATTTGATTGTAATACTTCATCCAAAATATACTGGAAAGGCCATTATACTGCTGCCACTCGGCATGCTCTTAGGCACCATCATGGCTGAGTCCTATGATAGAAACTCATTGTATTGGCTCCCATACCTTATGAAAGTCCACCTTGTGTCCATGACTCTTAAGGTGATGGGCAGGGATGTTGATAGCTGGTAACATAGTCTGCAACATAGTCTAGTCAGTCAATTCAATGCTCAAACTTCGCACACATTAAAGATTTTCGAAGTGGGAAGGCTGTAACTGAAAATAAACAACGTATAAACCCAAGAAGTTAAACATGAACTTTTTGAATAGTTTTGTGGATACTTAGCATCTTCTGGACACTCTCCAATAATGCGTGTCCTAAGGCGTACTGTTTGATCAGTTCCGGTGCTTTTCCCAACTCAGCTGTGCTTTGGCTTTTCTGCAGAAAGTTCTACCCAGACTTGAGTGAAGAACAATTTGGGAAGATGGTCGAGCTAGAAAACTTTTCTAATATTGCAGGTGCAAGATTGACTCCTGAAGTGATTGCAAAGGCTGCCCTTTTCTTGGCCAGTGATGACTCACCATATATCTCAGGCCACAACTTGGTCGTCGACGGTGGATTTCTCACAAACAAAAGCCTCTCACCCTCATCCAACCTCTCTTTATAGTCCTGGTTCATTCAGTTTGTTTTCTGTTTGGTTTGCCTGTGATCAATTAAATGGGGTTTTCCTTGGCGAGCTTTTCAAATTCTGAACAAAACAATGAGATCACTTTATGTGTCGTTCAAGAACTTTCAGTAGCATGAATTTTTGAAAAACTCATTTCAATATATTTTAAAGATGTGATTTTTCAATATCATTGACATAAATTCAAAAAAATGTTCATTTTGATATATAATGTTTTTAAATTTATTTTGTCAAGACTTAATTTATGGTTACTTTACATATTTCTTGACAAGGATCACAAATGTACACTTGATTATTTTTTCACTCATGTACAAGTTCAAAAAATCTTGATTTTAACACCAAACATGTATGTTCGAATAGACATACCAAACCCCTTTGCCCTCCGCCTCAACATTATTGACTACCCTACACCTTTATCTTTTTTTATCAAGAGAGACCAACCCTTGTGCTCACTTGTTAGCACCGCACGAAAAGAGGAGAGAGAGAAAGATAGCTAAAGAGGGAGAAAGAGAGACAAAAGAGGAAAAAATTGTAGTGGAGGCATTCAAGAAAAAGGAAAGAGGGGTTCCAAGACCCATGTCTAGTTCCAATTTCAATAGAAAGAGGATTGGTTGTAAGTCCAATTGTAGTTCTAGTAGGAGGACTGGTTGTAAATCTAGTTTTTAGATTTTGGGGGCACGGTGGGGCATTTGAAAGCAAACACTTTCTAGAATAAAGGCGAAGGATGATGACAAAAACAAACACTAGCATCAACATGCAACAAAAAACAAAGGTGAAGAGCTAAGGAGGGTGGGTTTTGGGTTTTGGGTTTTTTGTTTTGTGGTGGGTCCTTCTTTTTACGTTTATGCAAAGCCCAATTTTTTTTTATCATAAAGAGAATCTAGTTATTAGCTACAAATTATAGGGTTTATGCCACAAAGAAAGAGATTTTGCCACAATCCTAATTTTTTTTAGTTTTTGTTATAAACATGGAAAAATAACAAAGGAAGAAAAAGAAATAGAAATCAAAAACTGCATTGTAAGTGTGAACGTGTGAATACATAATGGCCAGTCATTGACCAATCATATGTTTGTTAGGGTTTTCTTTTGAGCAAAGCATTGAATCCAAGGTGTTTTCATGTTATCAAGGTTCGGTGCTACTTTAGTTTGGGTAGTCCAAAGAATAAAAGATTAAAAAAATTTGGGTCCTTTAATTCATCCACAATAGTTTTCAATAGTGTATAAATTGAATCCCAATAAAGTAGTGATGATGGTATCCAAGGCTATGGCAAAGTTAGGGTTTGGCAATCCTTTGAAATAGGACTTGTTTTTTTGTGACAATTCTTAATCTTTTTCTTTTTGATTTGCCTAATTTTGCGTGGTTGGCTTTGTAGGTTTAAGATTGCCATGTTGAAATAGGCAGTTGTTAGAAAATGGGGCCTATTTACAATTGAGCTCCTAATAAACCTTTTTTTTCATGGGACACAAAATGTCCCATGTCCCCTAATTCATCATGTTTCATCAAACCTCATAATTTACATCACCCATTTGTTTTTTCACACACTAACACAACCCCATTCTCCGCCCCCTTTCCTATGCAAACCACACACCATTCATTAATTTTCCATACCATTTTGACAAACCACACATCGCACACTAGCTTGCCTTACTAACCCTCAACCTTTCGTGTGAATGTGGAACCCCCACCCAACATTTTCCTAATCCCATGTTAAATAATTCACATGTAAGACCTTTTCCCCCTTCCATTTTGTCAACCCATATAATTCCTCGTGATTTAATCACCCAACCTACCCCCATCCTCCCAACACATTTGCAACTTCCACGTAGAACCTATTATCATACCTATGAGCATCAATTTACCCTTTGAAGGTTAATTCTCATTAGCATTCTTGTTAGGCATCCAATTCATCTAAGCCAAACCTACATGACCATTATGGTCCAATACCTTCCTACTACTAGCCCACCTACATCAACTTGGGCTTGGGTTTCAACATTGAATGTCCTCGAGTCTTTCCATTTTGGCTATTGTCGTTTTTGATTATACAACTGCATCCCTACCACTTTACAACGTGATGTACAAAAGGCATTTCATTTTCCATTAAATAAGTTAGCATAAAACCCTTATGATGTGGCATCTTGGCATTTGTTCCTCATGTTACCCCAACAGTGTATTGTTTTGCCCCCTTCAAAGGGGGGCTACTAAACATAGGGAAATGTGGATTTGATATAAACGATTTTTAACAAATGATTAGGAAAACTTGTAGGAGGATATTTTTTTACGAACTCAAGCTTTGGCAGTAAGTTTGAACTCAATGCCTCTTGCCCAACATGATCTTCCATATCAAAAATGCCTTCTCCGCAGTGTAGTCCTTGGATGTGTAGGAGAATAATCTTGAGCAACACATGCTCTAACACCATTTTCTTTTGCACCCACGTCCTTAGTTCTCATCATTTTACATCATGAATCAAATGTTTTATTCCCATTTTATTTGAAAAAATACAAACTAGACCAAGACCTTGAACTTTCATTTGACTCCTTCAAGCTAACATTCCAATGCATGTTGAATTTATCTACAAGTAATTTTTCTGGGATGGTTTTCGAACACCTTCGAAACTGTTTACACCCATAAACTCTCCGAATGGATTCCCACAATTGTTTCAATTTTGCTTTCATATTGCTCAAGGTCACATTCCATGTCAAATTGCACATATCCTTGGGGTAACCCACCTTTTAACCATGACTAAACCCTTAGGTGGAGTTTGTCCCATTAATATAAAGGAAACATTGTATCAACTCACAAGGTGCACTTTATGCTTTTAATTTTGCAATACCTTTGCAACACATTATGTTCACACCAATTTGGAATAACAACCAAGGGTGGATGTGAAACTATAATCCATGGCATCAAGTGCACTTAAACCCTCCCCAATTAGGTTCTTTTCTAGCTAAACATGGCAAATGCCTTTAATTCATTGTCAAGAAGGGTCATATTTCAAGAATTTCATGTAGAAGGTGGGGACATCATACAACTTATCCCCTTTGTTCATGCATTCAATACATTAGAATCTCCTTTGTTTTATAGTCATAATAACCATGATGGCGATGTCATAGTCATCCCATCTGCCATGGGAACTCATCAAGGTGATCCTTTGGGAGGGACATTATTTGCCTTAACTCACTTCAAGGCACTACATTCTATAGCTAACCATTTCCCCTTTTATTAATTTCGATCCATTACAAATGACATTCACATCATTCCCCCCTCCCCCCCCCCCTCCATTGTATTATCTACATATGAACATTTTTAGATTGAACTTTATGTAATAGGTCTTTCTATTTGACCTCAGAAATATATAACATGGTTTCCTTTTGGCCTGTTACTTGACTTCAACACCTCATCCCAATTTAACCATTAGAAGGAATTAAAATTTTGGGGGTTCCATTAAATACTTCATCATTCACATCATCCTTCATCAAAGATACCATGCTAAAAGATGTTCAACATGTTGACCTTTTTCCCTAGATTGGGTAATGTTCAAGTAACCTTTGGAATTATAACTCATTATTTCACGCATAGGAGATCACTCACATATTTATGTTATCAACTCCTCCACAAATAAATCCATTTAATTTAAGAGTTTGAAGTTGCATCTTTACTTAAAAAAACAATTACTAATATTTTATTAAAAGATGTCAAATGGTGCAATAATCAGATAGGATTGTATTAATGTACAACTGTGTGGTTAAAGAGATGGAAAGCTGATGCTAGACATGACTATGAAATCTCATTAGAATTTGAAACAACAAACAATGATTTTAGAATTGCAAGTCTTAATTAATTGCTTGTGACAATTAGAAAGGGTAGTCCATAAGGAAGGCTCCACAAAATTCAAATGAACTTGTAAATGAGTTGACATAGAATGGAATAAGTCAAAGGCATCATACCCATCTCCATCAAACTAGCACACAAGATAGTAAATATCCCAAAAATTCATTCGCTGACAAGGTTAATGGATAAATTGTAGGAAGTTCTAAGTTGCACAATTTGTGTGTGTATGTCCATAGGGGGTAATACCACTTAAGGCACACACATGCACACAAGTCTAGAGAATTTTTTCTTTTTGGTTTATAATTCTTCAAAAGATACGAAAGTTTTTGGATCAAACAAGAATGTAAATCTTTTGCATATAAAATTAAATGCATCAAAATGACAAGATAATCATGCCAAAGACATGCATACATACCTACATCCTTTGCAAAGTTAAAAATAGTTTTGTTGAGCGAGAGAGAGATAGAGCACAACAAGCTAGTTGTTCCAACATGCAATGGAACCCTTTAGCATATGGCCAAAAAATGAAATGCGAAAAAGCTTTGGAACCCATCATTAATTACCATTGGTATTTGGAAATTGGACTGAATCTTGGATTTGGTACCACTTGCACAAACTCCCCATTCAAGCATTCCTTTGAAAACAAAAATGGACACAAGAAGCTCAGGTTTGTCAATATCTCATTTTTCACACCTCTACTTGTTTTACCTCAAGGATGATAAGATGTTCTAAAACAAAATTGCCGAAACACTGATTTTTCATTCAACTTAATTTGTTTTAACAAGTACACAATTGCAAATATTGATCTATCTTGCAAAAATCAAACGATTAGCCTAGAAAAACAAAGGGAATTATGACCTAGACAAACCCCATTTCTGCAACAAATTTCATTTCTGCAACAAACTCATAGGAATTGATCTAGAGACTGTGAGGTTGGAAGCCAAGTTTATTTCACTAGCCACTGGTTTGAAGTAGCTGGTAAGAAAGTAATGCGGATCGCTTGTTGGCTTCCTTGTTACATGGGGGTTGGCATCAACATCCTCGGAGTTTATGAACATCCATACACGGATTTTTTCCAAATAATTGCATAGCAAGGCTTTTACCGAAACACCAATGGAAACTTTTCCAAATTCTTTGAATCAATGTAAATTTAATGTGTGATGCTATGCATTTCAATGTAATGGACACCATGAACAACTCTAGTGTATTCATGAGGTTTAAACAATATTTCTAGATGATCAAAATTGTTGTCTTAATGTAAGCACTCAATCCAAGAAGGTTGTGTAACATTTCTTCTATTTATAGTGTTTGCTTACCTCCAACTTGGCTTGCATAATGAGCTTTGAAGAGCCAATGGAGAATTCGCACTTGAATGCCAATGCTAGGATGAGAAGAAGCACTAATATATGGTGCAAGGCTACTCGGTTCACCATAGATATGTCCCCCTTCAAATCCATCCCATCATGCCTTATCTCTTTGTACTTGCGAGGGCCTAGCTAGCCTGAGTGGATATAGAAAGAAATTGATTATCTTCCTTTCAAATAAAAAAATGCTGAAAAAGGAGCTGCCTTACCCCCAAAAGAGAAAGAAAGAAAGAAAGAAAGAAAGTTGGTTAAAAGTTTTGAAACAACTTTTTAAATACATATTGAATTTCCCAAAGATAGGATTCAAGACCTTGATATGTACAAAAGGGAAAGTTCGGATGTTTTGCATTTACAACAACTCATTTCGACATGGTGAGTTGTTTGTTGCTATTTTTTAATTAACTATGTTGTAAAGAGCAATTGTAAATCGAAACACACAACATGTCTGATTCAAATGAGGACATTCAATGACTAAATTACAGGGAAATTATCTCTAGATCTATTAGTTACCATGATGTTGTGAATTGTGTGAAACCACATCTTCATAATACTTTGAAGCTGCCAACCAAGAATCCATTGTAGTTAGAAGCAAAAGTAGCACCCAAGGCTTTTCATTGTTGTGGTGAGAATGATGATCACATAAATGACTTTCTAGATGAAGAAGATAGTGTATATGGTAACAATACATAGTAGTAGTAGCTTTTTCAAGCCCAAGGAAAACCTATTAATTTGCTAATGTTTGGTTTCAAATCCATAGCAGTGTACTGTGAGGTTAGTGCATCACCATATTTTCTTGAAATTTTTTTCCTTCATTTCCACACACATGAGATAAGCTAGAATTTAGACACATAAATTTTTTTGATGCTATGATTTTAGGGTTAAAAATTAGGTGAAATTGGCAGAGATGTTAGGCAAAGGGATATGATTTTTGAGATCTTCAAAATTTAACTTAATCTCCCATCACCCCCTCCCTAGTCATCAACAACAACAAACCTCTTTAGGGCGCAATAATAAACCTTTTTTTTCTTCATCCCAGATGAAGCAAAGTAGTAACGATGAAAGGTAGCGGTAGGCAAATTGCCTAAACTGTCAAATGGAATCTAACTCGAACAACACGTTACAACCGAAATGTGAAAAAAAATTACATGTTGAAATGTCCAAGGTGACCATACGAAAAAAAACCCATATATTAATTCTTCGAAATTTTTGTCTTTGGAATTTTTTGGCAAAAATAAATAAATGTTATCATTATTTGTTCAAAAGTCTTTCAATGGAAGTTTGTTATTATTAGTAATATAGGATCAAATGTTAATTTAAGGAGGTCAGTTTTATTTTGTTCCCAATAGCATGCAACATTGCAAAATTATATAATGCGCAATTTATTGAGAAATATATTTAATTTGTAAATAAAAAATTTAATAGGTTATTTATAGTCCATTATGATAATATATTTATAATATACTTAGAATATGTCAATATTTCATAATAAACTAAAAAATACTCGTTTGTCTCAAATGATTTCTAAAATGTACAAAGAATGACCTCCTTGAGTTTGTTTGAATTGAAATTATTCAAATTCACATATTATTCATTACAAAGACAACTGATTTTAACCAATATTTGTTCAAGAGGAAATTAGTTCTCACATCTTGCTTAAATTTGACCCTTTGGGTGGATACATAAAACAATTTTCCTTTAAAATTAGATGTAGTAAATATCATTACATAAGAATGTTTATAAATAGTGTAGATTTGGAGTTGCATTAGCTTTTCAAAAACAATATGTTGCAATTGTACATGCAACATTAGAAGCCACATTCATGGACAATGATATCATTGTTTCTTTTAAAATTTAAAACCCTATTACCATGCCCTTAAGACAAGTGGGATTGGCAAGTTGGGGTTATGTAGAATTGGAAATTTTATGTGCACATTATGGGGCGGAACACCAAATATATGGTAAAGTTTACCATCCACTTATAAACATTGCAACTATGAAATGTGAATTTCTTGCTTTCAAGTTGTAAACAACAATTGATTAGAGGGATCAACTTTCAAAAATCTTTGGGCTATGGTAATTTGGAATTCATCACTTCAACACAAATATGATAACCTATTGGTACTTGTTAAAATTGCTTGAATTCAATGTGTGAGCATTGCAACATGTTAAAAGGCTTTTATAATTCAAAATTGAATCAAATCAAAATTACAAAAGAATTTGAAAATAAGAAATTTAGAAATTGTGTTCCACATTGGATTAAAAGGACCAGCAAAAGGGTTTGAACCAATTTTGATGAAAATTATATCTTAGTAAAAAAACTCCACCAAGTTTAGGGGTTTTTTTTTTTGACCCTAAAAGATATTTGATTAGGCAAAGCAATATGGAAAGGCCCATTAATGATTCTAAATACTTCATTGATCCTTATTTGATTTTGGCATATGTCATTATGTAAATATAGAACCCTTCGAATTCATGTTGAATTGGCTTTGGCATCTTAAAAGGGTTTAACTCGTGCTAAAGATGCTTAGAATTACATTTATCTAGTTTTCAATTTACCATTATGTCAATTTAATTGTTGTTGTTTTGATTTATGTATGTTTGCAAAGGAAATAACAGACTACAATGCACATACTTTAGAAGGTTGGAACAATATTAACATTTTAAGATATTTTATTTTTAAAGTTAAGAATTTAGGTTCAAAGTCTTCAAAACTAGTTCATGGTCTCCTACACATACACAAATTGTAACCCACTTTTGAATAAGTTTGTTTAAAATGCACTGGATCAATTCAAATTGACTGGATTTTGAATTTATTTTATTTTATTTTATTTCATGCATGGGAAATATGGGAAATTGATGGAGCAAAAATATATATATTCAAAAAATTATTACTCCAAATTATTTTTAATAGGTGAAAATTGACACATGTAGCCCTCTAATTGAGGACTTTCAAAGTTGCTAGTTCATAGAAAACTTTTTCTTGAACACTATAACCAATTTCTTGGATGTGAAATTTATTGCTTAAGGCCCAAATACCAAGTATGGGTGGAGCTACTCTTTAGGATATTGTGTTGATAATCATTAAAAAATATATTGTAATATCTTTACCATTATAACAAAAATTCAAATCAATTGTTCACAATGTCCAAAGTTCTAAAATTTTGATATGACATTCTTATTGATTGCATGCCTTAAATTTGGGTGGTGCAATGCGTCTAAATAGTGCAACATTACATGGCATTTATTTTTCCTTAACTATAGGAATTTCAACAATTTTTTTTGGTGAAGTGAAATATATATAAGATGTTGCAATGAAAAGGTCCTATGATAGTAGTTTCAAGGGATTTTGACTCTTAAAAACTAGGTGAAATGATTCATCCTACATTGATTTTAATTGTCATATGTACATGATTCACTTCCATCCTTTGATGTTGTCTTGTTTTTTCAACCACCTCATAACAAATAAGTTTCCATGGGTATGGTTTTTCATTAGTTGAATGTAATGATAATTGTGAATATTGTCATTGTGACATGCTTTCAAATTTGAGAGTGATCTATTTCTTTTTCATATATGAGACGTATAAATTATAATAACCAATTTGGGAGAGACTTGTGTGCAAGGAAAATAAATGATTACATCTCTTTTTTCTCCCTAGAGTATTTGTCTACATTTCTCTTACCTACTACCTCCATGAATTCAAGGGATTTTTTTTTCTATTTGGTTGTTTGATTTTGGATTTAGTGGAAATGACTTGAAAATATGAATGTGGGCGGGAAAAGAAGGATGAAAAAGCAATGTAACAAAGTGAGAACTTGAAAAGGTTCTTTTGTATGCCCAAAAAATGTGTAAGAAACCTTTTTTTATTAGAAAAAGGTGCCTTACTCTTTCTTCTCCTTTATTCAACTTTTTCCTTTTTTGTTGAATCATTGAACATTTAGGTAACACATTTATTGAGTTACAATTTTTTAATGTTTCTTTTTTGCCATTTTCCTAAGAAAAAAAATCCTATCTCTATGATTACCAAAGTAGATTTTTGTTGCTAGGCAAAAGTATGAAAACAATCTAGTCTAACTTACACAACATTTTCTTATAAAAATTGTGATAATATACTAGCATTTATAACTCATGTACTTGAAAACCTTCGATAATTTTTATGTTTCATTTGTTTCATTATCAAAGAAATGATATTTTCATTTGGACTTCCTTCGTCATAATCATTGTATTTGTTGATTTACATGATGGGGTTTGTGTCTATCCAAAAATTTGTAGATTTCACTTGTTCTTGTTAGTTTACATAATGGGTTTATGTAAGGTTAAAAATGTTTGTTGTTAATTAATGGACTCAAGTTATTGCATTACAAATCACAATGATGCATAATTTGGAGGACAATGACATGTTTTTTTTCTACAACTATATAACGAAAATCTCATTTTCAAGTTCAATAACATTATAGATTATAAATTTGTAGTTGTGCAATGGCCATAATCTTTCTATCATTAATTTTCATTTGCATTTTGATTGAACATTGTCTATGTAGTTTGCACCCATTCTATTTCTCTATCAGGCATGATCTAATAGCTCTTTTTCATGTCTTTAGGGTTAGTAGAATTATGTGTTTGAGTTCTAGAATTTCCCTTTGTATATCCTAAAAGAGTGAACCTTTGTATGCATGAGATTTTCCAACTAATTTATAGCGCAACTCTTCATGAAGCAATCTACCAAAGTGTTAAAGTCAAGTTGCAAGGGTGTGCTATGGATGTAGTCAAATGTATTTACACTTGGGTTGAACATACTGGCTTACTTGGACACCAACATCATTAGAAACCAATCTTCCATTTTACAATCAGATTAATTAATGCAATCTTAAATCAAAGACATCCATGAATATGTGCTCACACAATCAAGCATTGGAACACTTTTTGAGTTCCAACATTTTTCATTTGAAAGTTAAAATTGTCATTTACAATTGATTTTTGCAACACATGACAATTCAAAAGATCTTATTTCACGATGCATCTATAGTTCTAACAACCCCTTTCAACTATGGTGTGAGACAAATCAACCTAATAAATGTAGGTTGTTGCAAAATGGAGGTAGATCTATAGTAGTAGGTCTAAAATATGATGCAAGTATCTATTACTACAAATCATTCAAAATTTGACCTTGGGTACACCATATAACACCTCAATCAAGTTGTGTTAACTAATAAAACAATTGTGTGCCCAAAGACAATCCCTACACTTGTGGACTTAAACTAGGTACCATCCATTGCTATCATTGCCTTGAAGGGCAAGACAACTTAATGATGAGAGTAGTCACCAATGCAAGGTCTACAAAATCTGTGTATGGATTGGTGATTCTTGCACTACCAAGTATTCAACTCTTTATGCACTTTTACAAGTATGGATCTTGCTTCCCATTTTAATGAAGACTTCCATCTTGGTGATTTATATTCACTAGCAATAATCTAACTAAGGTTGTTTCATTAAAAAATGGTTAATATTTTCTAAAGTAAATACATTTGCTTTCCAAGTCATTTGTGCTAAGAATTTGTGATCTTAATCACATGTTTTTATCAATCAGACTCTAAAATTGGACCCTATATCTTTAGACACTTAAGTTGTGCCCTAGAAATTAGTTTAAAAATTGTTTTGTGAAGAGGGGTGGAACTCAAGGATTCAATTTGCTTCAAATCCGTCCCTGGAATTTTGAACCCTGAACCCCCATCTAAAATGAGCATAAGATGTACATGGCTCATACATAGGTATGTGGAGATTAAAACCATGCCATAGTGTGCTTCCCCGATTGACCATGTGGATGCATAGGCCAACAAGATGCACATTGCACTGGCACCCCATAACATGTTGCTGAATGAAAAGACACATTAGTTACCAATGCCAATCTCAATTGGTGTTCAATCTATAACCTATCTCAAATACCTTCGAACTGTTATGAGAGAGATCTAGAGGATATAACTATGACCTTCAACCTCCTTTTGGGAGCAGGTATCCGTCCAACTATCCTCATCACAAATTTCATCCCAACTTGAGTCATTTCTGTAATCATAAACTTACAATAGTCTGGATTAAATATGCATAATCTTTTGAGTGAGTATGGCCATCAAAATTAGGTTCTGTGATACTTTGCCCCACAAAAAATTACAATAGACTGTATATATAGAAAAGGACCCCAAAAAATGATCTCTTTAATCCCAGATCACAACAATACCACACATCTCATCACACAGATCCAATACTCTGTTACAATGGAACAACTCAACCACCAATCTTATACAGACAGGAGAAGACAACCCAATGGATCCAGATTCTTCAGATAATTTCCTTCAATGGAGTATTCTAGAATCCTTCCTCCATTTAATCAGAAATAATTAGACCATCTAAAACTTATCCCTCAATGTTTTCATCTAAAGAAATGGAATGAGCATTTGCACCAACACCACCATATTCTGGGGTAGATTTTCACTACTTAGCAAGGGAAGTGGTTTGTTCTAAAGTTCAGATTTAGCCATTTCCTTTTGTTAGGTTTATTAGGTGTGGAATCACCCATTGGGTATTCTTGTTCTTCATTTTGGTCTGAAATCTCAGCCTCTTTTGTCAAAAAATTAGCACTCACACCCTTCAGTTTGTCATTGCTGCTTGTTTTCATCAAGAGTCCTGGCATTGATGTGAATGACTCATGAATTTTGTTGCGCAACTTAAGCAGCTCATCCACCTGCATCAAAATTACAGTATCTCATCAACAACTGTCATAAAGATGGAACAGGATGACCACTCTTATGATAAATTCCAAATGTAAGTACCACTGCTGATGTAATAGTCCAGAATGGGCTTTGTATTCCTTTTCTGAATGTGGATACTATCAATTGAGTTTCTCATCTCTGATTCACAATTTCCATTTGGATAAAACAAACAAATGACAATAAACAGAAAGAGAACATGAATACATACAAGACTTTTTTGAATCAAGGTACACTAAGATAAGGTTTGGGCACAAAAGTAGACTCACTGTATGTTTCTCCAGAGAGTATTTGTTTGTGACAGCTGTAAACCTAGCCAATGCCTGCAGATCCAAAATGCAAGGAGCTCAGGAAGAAAGTCATACCACCTCATATCTATGAGATCCGAGATTCTTTTCTACTCAAGTTCTCATATCGAACACCAAAAAAGAAATAATTTTATTTTAAAAATCTTTCTGCGCCGCTTCTTATATCACAGGATGCGGTCAGACTCGCCTGCCCCCCCTTTCTCCCAAACTCTTACAGATCCCAATACTTGCTCACTGTTGCATCTTCGAACATCTCTTAATCCTGCTTGCCGCCTCCGTCGTCTCGAATGCCTATGTTGACCCCTTTTAGTGGACATGAAACGCTCGGCCTGCAAGATTCCTCCAATCTTTCCCAGTCAAACTCCTATGTTGGATTTCAAACGGTGTCTATTCTCGTTCTTCTTACACTCACTGCGTCACATGCGTCCGGAGCCTCAGAATAATTCGCATCACGATTCGAGTCTGATGAGAGTCCTCTTTCTCATCGGAGCTTCAGAGTTCACTGGCACCAAGAGCTAGGGTTTTTTCCCTGGACACCCCCACCCTCATTCCTTTGGCCAGTTCACAAGTTCGAAGTTCGAACCCTAAAATTTGGAACGTGCAGTGTAAAGAAATCTACAACTAACAGCCATCCCCATTGGCTCTCATGAAAGCAGGTGTTGGATGAACAAGAGTAAATATTATGGCTGTTTGGGGGCAGGAAAAATGGCGTTTCATTTGTGCACATGATGCTATGGCTGCCGAAAATGCGCTACACAATTTAACATCTACTGTTGAGTGTGGTTAGACTCACTGATTGGTCGAGGTGCTTTGCGCATGAGGACACTTTAGATGATGATCCAAGTCCAAAATCTCATGAACCAATTTGAAAAAAATGTAATCATAAAAAAAAACCAAAAATGTTTCAAGATATTATATCTCTATAACTTTTTCATCACAAAAATTCAACAAAAGATTGATGGCCGGAAACATCACAGGGGAGACAAAAAGGGAAGGCCAAAACCAAAAGATGCACAGCCTGCAAGAACCAAAAAAAAGGGAGAGAGTTAGTCCCTCTTGTGGTAGGAAACTATCTCACACATCGCCCCTCTAATGTCGCATGCATGCAAATTGTGAAATCTAATAATAATGGGAGGTCTAGAACAAGCATCACTTGTCAATACAATCTTCCTTTCCATAAAAAAGATTAAAACACACTAGAGAACAATATTAACACACTGCCTAAAAAATTTAATGGAAAAAGACAAGGATAAATGACCTCCTAATCACCTATCATGGAAAAGATGGACACACCCCCTAATGAAATGATCCATATCACATTCAAGTGCACCATGCACCTTCATGGCCATCATAATAAAATGGTGCCCTTCATGAAGTCTTTTATACTTGCAGATTTTAACAATTGCATTAAATTTTGAAATTGCACCTATTGGTTGGCTAATGACACTTGAAGCCAATGTCTTCTATGTCAAGTTAA
>Ga0209611_10008873_pt1 | contig 15476 bp, 11 predicted proteins | sample S1TSphgellanicum_3_FD_187693 | JGI IMG/M metagenome (GOLD analysis project Ga0209611, IMG submission 187693) | Host-associated microbial communities from peat moss isolated from Minnesota, USA - S1T2_Fc - Sphagnum magellanicum MG (SPAdes) (version 2) | ecosystem: Host-associated > Plants > Peat...
CATCCAAGTTGTCCCAAATCTATCATTTTGAACTTGTTTGCTAGTTGCACCTTGAACCAAACAATTTTCTCATCAGAGTTGCTTATGATGATTAAGTCATCAACACAAAGCATGACTATCAAAATCTTTCCTTCTTGATGCTAGTAGTCAAAATTTGAGTTAGCTTCACTTATAATCATATGCAAGTTTTTGAAGAAATTGTCAAGTTTTTTATACAAAGCTCAAGGGGCTTGCCAAAGTCCATACAAAGCCTCATTAAGTTTACAAACCGAATGTTCTCTCCCTAGCTATATGAAACCTTCTAGTTGCATCATGTACAACCTCCTCTTGGAGGTCATCATTCAAAAATGCAGTTTTCATATGCATATGTGAAATTTTCCATCCATAATGTGTTGCAAGGGCTATCATAGATATGATTGTGCTCCATTTGATTATTGGTGCAAAGGTTTCTTGAAAATCCAATCACTCCCTTTGTTCACAACCTTTGGTCACTAACCTAGCCTAGAATTTGAAAGGTTTTCCACTTGAATCATTTAAAATTTTGTGGCCCCATCTAACGGTGATCAACTTCTTCCTAGGGGGCAATTCAATTAATTTCCAAGTTCGATTGTATGAGATGGAATCAATCTCTTTTAACATTGTTATTTTTCACATGTTGTTTACAACTACTTCTAAAAAATTGATTGGTTCCAAAACAAAATCAATTGCTCCAACAATGAATTCATCAAATTGTTTAGGAAACACTTTTATCCTTTTTGGTCATTGTTGTAATTCACTAGTTTGATATTCTTCATTAAAATGTTGTAGCTAACTATTTACATGAACCCCTAGTTGATTATTGACTTCAATCCTTCCTAAAAAGAGGTCATCATTTGAACACATTGAAATTTACTCCTTGTATTAGAAGATTTATCATATCCTTTTGATTCATCTTCTACCGATCCATGTTGTGACATGCTCAGAAGTATTCTAGTTTCATGTGGCCACTTGAAAGTGCTCATTTTTATTTGATGTGATATTTTTTTGGAAAGAAGAAACATTTGGACCCATTTATTCTTTTGTGGTGTTTTGCTCCAAAGATGAAACGATGTTCTCAAAATCTAATCTAATGCGCATTTCATCGAAATTGACATCTTGATTGAGGATGACTTTCTTAATCCTTGGGTCAAATAGCTTATAGGCTTTTGTGTGAGTGTCATAACCCATTAACTAGAACAACTTTGACCTTGAATCAAAATTTCTTCTTCTTAGGATTCAATATTAGCGCATGAATAACACATCCAAAAATCTTCAAATGTCCCAAATATGGTTTGTTTCCTAACCATAAATTTTTAGGTGTCTTGCTTTGATTCGCTTGAGATGGTGATCAGTTCACCATGTAGTTGGTGATATTTACTACTTATGTCCACAAAATTTTGGGAATCCACTTTCTAATAATATGCACCTGACCCTCTCAACTATGGTACGATTTTCCTTTTGGAAACTCCATTTTGTTGCAATGTGTGAGCCTAACTAAATTGTTTCTTTATTCCATTATTTTCACAATACCTTGTGAAGTCACAATTGATAATTTTTTCGCCATTGTTTGATTTTAAAACCTTGACCACTCTTCCTATTTCTTTCTCCACTACATTTTTGAAGGTCTTAAATGCATAGAAGGCATTATATTTTTTCTTTAGAAATGCACCCACGTCTTCCTACTAAAGTCATCCATAAAAGTTATGAAGTACTTTGATTTATATGATGATGGAATGGGGAAAGGGCCACAAAGATCGATGTGACTTAATTCCAACACACTTCTTGCTCTTGATTGGGGTTTATGTGGGATCAACTTCTAAGATTGCTTCCTTGCCATGTAATTTGCACGAATTCTAGTTTTTTTCATTATCTTGTGGAAGCTAGTTGCTAGACCTTCAACACTCATTATGTAAAGGGCTTGATAATGTAGGTGTGCCATTTTCCTATGCCAAAACATGGTTTGACTCTGGTCCAAAGTCTTCATGTTTGCTTTTGCCATACAAGTTTCCACAACCTTTTGGGATGATTACTTAGAATGAACTTCTAATTTGTAGAGTCCATTCTTTGGGTCCCTAACACCTTTTGCCACAATGGTGTTTGGGTCGTTGTTTTCTATGATTAAACATTTTCCAAAATCAAATACCATAATATTTCTTTTATCTATAATCATCCCAATTGATAGCAAATTCTTACTAAGACCTTGAACATAAAGAACATCAACAATAGTCTTTATTTTCCATGAGTTGGAAGACTTCACTTTGCCTTCCCATACACACCATGAGTATGCCCTCCAATAGATTTCATGTTGTGTATTTTTACTGATTTCTTTAGACTTTTGAAACAAAACTTGTCTCCTAACATGTTCTTGGTAGTGCTTGAATCAAAATACCAATAATCTATTGGATTCTTGCTATTTTATGGTTTTAAATTGGCCACTATTGCTTCAAAGTAGTCGACATTATCTTCAAACTCATCCTCCTTTGCTTTTTGTCCTTCCACAACATTAGCAACTTCTTCAAATTCTAGTTGTTGGACCTCCTCTCCTTTGATATGAAATCTTGCAAATTTGGTTCAAGAATTAGAACCCTTATCAATTCTAAGTTTCTTAGGTTTTGGACAACTATTTGCCCAATGACCCAGTTTGCTATAGTTGTGACACTTTCCTAGATGTTTAAAACTTTTGCTACTATTGTTATTCTTTTTGTTCAAAAAACTTTTGAACTTTAGCAACATGGCTTTTTCAGACTTGGTATGATCACCATGTAGCTCCCGCCATTATGCTTCTTGCAATAGCCTTGATGTCAATTGGTCAAAATTTGGAAGCTTGTTTTAAGCTAACACACCTTGTACAAAAATTTTGTACGAGTTAAGTAGAGCATTCAACACCATCAACACCACATTTTCATCTCTGATGATGTCACCCATTCATGTAATTTGACCAAAAAGGTCTTTGATAACAAATAAGAAATTTGACATGCTAGAAGTTTCTTGCATGTTTAGCTTGTAAAATTTGTTTTTAAGCAAGAGTTGTTGAATAGTTCATGTAGATTCATAAAACTTTTTTTGTGCATTCCAAACTTTTTATGGACTCTCTAAATGAGAAATGTGAGGAATGACTTCATCTTTTACTAGCAAATTAATGATGGTTAAAACTTTTGGTCGTTGTTGTGATGTTGTCACCGAATCTTGTTCCAAAATGGATCTCTTAAGCTCGGGCAAATTAAGTGCCAAAACATCTTTTGCATCAGTATATTTTTCATTCTAAATTTTCATGCTCCATAATTGGCAATTTTTGATAACTTGTATTGATTAGACATTGCATAATTGCTTGAACTTCCCATCTTGATGACTTGAACGCTTGACCTTGTATTGTTAAATCTTGTAAAATGCCTTCAATCTTGTGTTGATGTAGGATTATAGTCCCTTGTTATTTTATTATGAACGGATTCAAGGCTAAATGGTCCAATGTTGATCTCTAAATCTCTAGACATTGGTTTGGAGGACTATTTGAACGTGCATTCCTTTTCTTTGACAAATCACAAAATTCTCAACTAATGTATCAATTCTGAATAGGAATGTTCTAATATAATGAAAAATTATAGATTGAAAGAAATTTTACTTCAAAGAGTACCAAATAACTAAACACTACAGCAAAATATACATAAAAACCATTTTATATTTAAAATCATGTCAATTTGGTTTAAGAGTCATTGTTGGTTTGATATATGAACCACCATTATTGTTTCCAGTTGTAGTAATGAACTAAAAGTCAAAAAAAAAATTTCCTACTGTACATTAACAAATCAATCTATCATGAATGGTGATGTGCTAACTTATTTACAACTTGCCACCTACCTTTCTGTAAGCTACCATCGTCATGCAATAACAATGTATTAATGTTAAATACTATATATTAATTCAACAAGTCAGTCAGTCAGTGACAGTTATAATTGGTTCAGGTTCATCCACAACAAGTTCAGGCATCCAGTGGATGGATGGTGTGCCGGTGGGTGCTGAATCATTCTGGCCCAGTGTGATCTGATGGAAACTGGTGTTCAGGCATTCAATGCATGGATGATGCGCCGGTGGGTGCTAAATCACTCTAGCCCAGTGTGATCCGATGGAAACCGATGTTTAGCAGCCGGTTCCATGTTTTAGTTCATTGATTTTTTGAGAACTGTGAGAACGAATGGTAAGAACCACCCTTCTAATAACCCACTAATGGTGGTTGGTTTCAGTGTTGGTTCCGGTTCTTTGAATTTTTTTCCCCATAATCAAAGAATCACCCGGTTCCGGTTTTTTCAAAAGAAGAACCAGAGGTTTTACGAAATAACCAATAAAAAAACGCACTAGTTCTTAGACTTTTTTTTTTCCCTGAAAATTTGGGAATCGTGGTTATATAGCCACACCAATTGTTTGAAAATTTTAAAAAGGTTTAGTGTCGTGCTGTGCCTTGCAGGCACGGGTTACCACTAGTAATAATTAAATAATAAAGTTAGATAGTTATATCTAACAAGATGTGTGTAGTTATTATATTTTACATCTTAGAGAGCTTTCATTTTCAACACAAGGTTTTTGTTATTACCTTTAGGTTACACATTTGAGTGTTTGGAAATTTTAAGGTGAAATTTATTGTTTATAGTACACAAGGATCCAAGAAATGTTCTTTAATGTACTTTTATAAACAAACTTGTCATCAAGCTTGATTGTTGTGATAAAGGTGTGAAACATGAAAATGAATAATGGTAGGAACTTAAGTCAATAATAAACTTGATTTAAGTTTTCATTTATTGACCTTAATTTGTCCAAATTGAACATTTTTTAAGCCATTGGAAAATTTTCAAAGAGCATTAATAAAAAATGGAGTTGCATTCCCAAAACAAGGATCTATAACATCAGTTAAATTATCATTTCAAGGTTTGGAATCAAATTACCAAAATGATGTTTTGAGAGGTCAAATAAAATCCAATTGAAAAGCTTGATGTGGCATTGAATTTTTTTTTCAAAGACTACAAAAAAGACATTTGGATTGTGTAACTTCAATATATATTTTTAAAGGAGTTATGATAATCTAAAAAATTTGAACACATGTTTCAATTTTGAGATTTTCACTTGGGAATCTTTAAAAAAATTTGAACACATGTTTCAATTTTGAGATTTCCACTTGGGAATCTTTAAAAGAATGACCACTTCAATGTAGTCCTAATGGGGAATTATAGAATATATTATAAAGAGGATAATGGTGACTTTGCTCAAATCTAAACCATACCATGGTGAATTTTATGAGTCCATGTTAACATGTCGTTCATTTGTCCACCATTGTGATTCTTTGGTTTTCCATTTGATGTGATCATGAGTGCAAGTTGAAGAATTCATTTTAGTCCCATCCCAAAGTTCTTGCACACACCTTATTGTCCAAGTGTGTGAAGTTGGGAACCTCATGTTCAAAGTTTATAAATCTTTTGTTACATGGTGTATAAGGAAATTTACCCCAATTTCTTATGATAAGTTTCTTGGGGTACATCATTTGGCAAGGATTCAAGAAATTGCTTTCCAAACAATATTTTATCAATTAAGCTAGTTTTTGGCAAAGCAAGGAAGGAGGATTTCCCTTTATACCATTTAAAATTGTTGAGGAATGTTGGAAACATGGGAAAACCATAGTTGATTTGACACAAGTTCTAGTTGCAAAAGTTGGCATGTGATGGTCATAACATGAAACAATTACATTTGGACATAGGAATAGATTCAAGCTTGGAAAAAAACATGATGTCTTATAAAAGTATTGACATATTTGGGGATAGAATTGTGATTAAAAGCTAGTGACAAAAAAAATCCCCACAAGAAAAAAATATCTTGTCTTTATTTAAGGTAACTGGAAAACTATCATGACCAACATAGTTAATATAATCCAAAAATAGCCAATATACCTATCCTTTTAATAACAAAATAAGAAGGGGGTCGAACACAAATCTAGGACAAAAGGTGAGCTAATGAGATATATTCTCACATGAAGTGGTATTTTGTTTCAGAGTCAATGTGAAACATCCTTCAAGATTGTTGGTATGAACCTTCATTTTGGGAATTGAAATAGTTTTTGGAATTCAATTTGAGAGTCCTAGGAAATATGATCATTTTCATATGAGGTTATGGAGATCTTCAAAATGTACCATGAAATTATGTGTCAACTCAAGTTTGAATGGTGATGCACTAGTGTGAGTTTTGTTTGTGACTAGTGCACAACCCATAATTGACTTTAATTCCCCCACCTATATTCTTCGTTTATATCCTATGCTTTTTCTTCTCATTTTTCCAACATTTTCAAGCTTTCAGTTTGCTGACACAAGTAATTCACATTTCTTTATTCATAAGGGAACCAATGTAAATTTACTTGTGTCAACAACTGAAAGCTTGAAATAGTTAGAAAGATGAGAAGAAAAAGCAATATCAAACAAAGAAGGTAGTGGAATTAAAGCCAATTATGGGTCGTGCACTAGTTACAAACACAAACTCACACTAGATGCACCACCATTCAAACTTGGGTTGAGACACAACTTTATGGTACACTTTGAAGATCTTCATGACCCCACATGAAAATGATCATTTCTCCTAGGACTTTCAAATTGAGTTCCCAAAACTGTCTCAACTCCCAAAATGAAGGTTCATACCAACAATTTTGGAGGATGCTTCACATTGACTCTGAAACAAAATTCTAAATTGCTTGGTGGCCTTGTGTTTGGCACCTCAAATCCTGGAAGGGTCTAAAGATTGGCACAGAATGAGTCCCATTGTTTGCCAGGCACTGAAGGTTTGATTTGAAAGCAAAAATATGCTCATCTAAATATTTCACAAGTTGAACACAAGAAGGCTAAGACAACTTCAGAACTACTCAAAGGTGAACTCACTGAGAACCAGTCACACTAATCTCAAGCAAATGTGACATGGCACAACAACAGGTTCATTATTGAAAAACAATGACGGGGTCCTTCAACATGGGAGGATGTTGGCTACAATCAAATCCATGTCTGTTTAGACATGCAAATGCAAACTGATGTTCCTGATGGAATCACAAGGTGTCCTTTCCTTCATTAAAAGATCAAAACACTGGAGAATTCTAGATATGTGCAGAAAATTCTGAATCAATTTTTAGACAGGACTGTCAACAGAGCAGGCAAATTGAGTTCAGGACTACTGCTAAGAACCACAGAGTCTGTCAGGAGGTAGTTAGACTGATCAGGGTTGTACAAAGACCACAACCTGACAGAGCCAGGAAGAATCAAAACCAATGAACAGTCGATGGGCCATGTCTAGTACATTCGTTTGCGGCATATCAAGGATCCACAATGGCAGGCTACCTCCTTCACAGTCCCATCTGCTGCCACTACACTGTTCAGAGCATAGCCATAGTCGTAACATAACTCCTGCAGCCACATAAGACACATAGTTGAGCAAAATTCAAACTGCAGGAAAACAACTGCTTCTACACACATGGGTGCAAACAATCATTTCAGAGTACTCATAACAGTATGGTTGCCAAATCTTCAACAATTTGCAAATTTTCAAGATGTGATCTGAATGGATGGAAGAAAGTCTCATTGCATATAAGCGAGCAAGACTAGTTCGGACTCATTTGGTGTGTAAAACCTTACAGGTTCACCAGCAGATCCATCAAACCTTTGATCATTTATTATCACAAAATATCAAAAAGAAATTGTTTTGCTGATTTCTTCTGTTGAGCTCCTTCCCTCAGCTCCTAGAACATTTGTGGGTCAACTTTGTGGTACAAGTTTTTCCATCTTAATATTTGAGACACTTGTCTCAATCATGCACCATTATCCCTAGACAGAGAATGAGAAAAGTAACTACCTGCATAGGATGAATATTTTCAGCAGCACACATGACAATGCGGGGCATAGTTACATCATGGTGATCACTCAGCATGCACTGAATGAACACATTTGGTTCACAGCTGTGATTGAGGAACCGTGACACATTGCCACCTTTTCCTGCATCCAAAACAAACAATGGACTGTGCCCTTCACATGTCTGGTTGATGTCTGGCCCACCATCCAATGGTGGAATCACCTTTTCCCCCCTCCTCTGCACACAACATACCCTCACATTAAGAAAGCCAGAACAAGGTTAAAAAAAGGAAAAAAGGACATCAATAAGACTTAGTAAGATGATCTAAAGAACCAAACTAATCTGAAACGTTAACTTAAAAAATGACACTCCACTTGGTTACCAATTGATGTATTTAAACTGATAGACCAAACAGAAACAAACTGGAGGAATAGGTTGTTGACGCAGAAAAGCATTACAGAAGGAGCTTAGCCACTAAGATCTTCTCTGAGAGAAGTAAACTGGCTCCATTTGTTTATGAACATATGCTTCATGGAAGTTCCTCACACAGAAAAGTAAGACAGGGGCCACACTTTGTAAATTTGCTAGCATTGACAGAATTATGAAGCTGACACTGTAGCTTCTGGCAATGTGGACTTCACATAGCTATCTTCAAAATAATCCATCTCAATAAAAAGTGAAGCAACATCATGATTCTTGCAGACAAGACAAAAATCTATCAGTACATTGATGCAGTCTGTAAAAAAAAAGAATGTTGGAACATTGTAAGGTACTTGAATTGACATAAGAATGCAACTGAAGAAGAAGCACTGTCATGGCCAAATAGTAAAGATTAGGTCTTAAACTCAACAAAACCAAGGACTTGATTTCTGTTTACTCAGATTTCATGCACCCCAAGCATCTCTTCTTGCTCAATAACAACTGAAGAAGACCTCTTTTGATAGCTCGTTAAGAGACAACTGGTCAGAAAAGAAACTCTCTAAAGTTAGTATCTCTACAAAAAAAAAGACTAATTAAACCTTAAAGAATTGAAAATCATGAACTCTTTTGCAGACAGAAGAATATGAGTTAAGCACCTTAGGAGATGCAGTATAGACTACTGGCACACTTGAGAAGACATATGAAGACAACTGATGTAGAGTAGGTTACAAATAGATGAGGAATTTTCAACCTCCTTACCTGACGACCTTCCATACCCCACATTGTTTGTAGCATGTCAAGTTCAAAAATATACATGTTGTCGAGCATACTCTCCAGTCTGTCATCATTGTGCCTTATGGTTCCAACATATTCACAAATGGGGGCTCCTGCAGGGATGTAATCCCATGATCTGACCCCCCAACCCTTGTTTGTTGTTTTGAAGACCTGCACAACTCACCACGACACCAGTTCTCTGAGTGGTGAGTTTGACAAAAGGATGAATGATGTCTAATACAATATGTGGACAACATTTGGATTTAGACAAAATTCTGATCAACTTCCAGGGTAGGAAGTCAACTACCTCAAGTCGGTATTGAAGACCATTTTGGGAAGTGCGATTGACACATTCAGGGCCACATGAACAATTAGGACCACATTCGTATACCACATCCATAGCTTTGATGAGCCTAATGGAACATACATTCAAACATTGTTAGTTTCCACAGACGCAAATGACACTGTGATGGTGACTAGAACCAAAAGGGATAATCTGTGAAAAAGGCACACTGACCACTGGAAGAAAGATCAAAGCAGATAACCCACACAATACAAGAAACTAGATATTGGATCATCTCAGGCTGTTCAGAATCACACCTTCCACCATGATTGTGAACATAGGGAATAACATTGCCATTCAGACGTGCACATGAACACTTTTCTGTGTCTGAGCAGACACCCTTGCAACTACAGCCCTTAGCAGGTTTGCGTTTGGGAATGTCTGGGGACAATTTAGAAGCAGTCATATATGTGTAATCTGTTACAGGACAAAAGGAAGATTAGCATGCTATTGAATGTTGAAACCATCACAAGATCTTCTCTCCATCCCCTTTTCATGTTCTTGCTTTCACAATGATTCACCTTCACAAATTGCAAGCTGGACAACTGCATAATACCATCTCAATGCAGAAAGTAAGGACAAAATGGCTAACTACATAACCACCCACCAGTTGGAGGACAAGGATTGTCATCAACTGTATTTGAAGCAACCACTGGAATACGCTCCATTCCATCAGAAATGTCTTTGCTAACCAATCTGCAGGACAACAAGAAGAAGCAATTCTTACTAGTTGAAATTCTCTAGAGGTAGAAAGAAACTGCATGTTAGGGGATGGAGGTGTTCACACATCTTATTCAAGAGTTACAAATTTTTGCATGCAACAAGGTGCCCACAATGTAAGAAGAAAAATGTTGTTGGATCAAAGCAATATCCAATGTTGGCAACCCTATGTTATGGATGAGAGTTGAGTTTTGCACCAACCCTTCTAGCTCTGCTGCACTGTCTATAAGTTTCCCCCTAGCAAAAAACACCTGCACCAGATGTGGAGTCTGTCAATTCTTCCCAGATAAGTGATATTGATCCAAGTTCAAGTATCCTGTGTGTGAGCACTGATGTCCAGGAACTAATCAAGACAATAGTGCCAATGAAAGAACCTTGGATAAGTGAAGATGAATTGGTAATGGCAAAGAGGTAACATGCCCCTTGCATGTCATAAGCATACCTGTTGGGTGGTCAGATCTGGTTGTCCTGGCAAGCGGCGGAGTTTGTATTTGAACACACGAAACCCAGAGATACCCTTCTCAGTCCAGTGATCGTACACCTGTCAACCAGATTTCCGGACGTCTGAACAACAAATCAAAATCTCACTGATTACTCGAATCTTTCACTTATGTAGGTACACACCTTGGAAACTGCAGCATCCAAACAAGCAACAAGAAGGAGCATGTATGTTTGAAGGTGATGTAGCCAAAACCAGTTGAAAAGTCCTCATCAGAAGGGCACACTGAAGGCTTAAAACAAGTTGTTGTGCTTTAACTGAATTTGTTGACAGCCCACTAAGCTCATACTTTAAGCAGGTTTCAGCAGCCAACAGATAGTTATCACACACACTGACACAGCAGCCTTGCCAGAAAGTCACACTTGAGGAAAGAAAGAACAAGTCCAAAATTCCATTCAGAACCCAGCCAAAGCAGGCATGCCTGTGATCAGGCTTAATGTGAGATCAAACACTCACATTGAAAAAACTAATTCCCTACCAGAAGGACAGTATGAATTCAATTGACAAAGCATCCCACTCCAATCTCTCTCAGAAAAGATGACAAGAGTTGCAGAATATGAAAGGAAAAAAAACTTTCACCTGATAAATTCCATCATAGGTGTAAAGCTTCCCAGTGTAACTGAGTTTGTTCGCATGGCCACGAACTACCCGAACAGGAGTTTGAAACTCCATGCTATGCTGTTCAGACAAAGCTCCAACTTCAAACATCTCCCCTTTATGTAAGAGTGTAAATGACAGAATCAGATAGCTTGGCAAATCTCTGAGAGGAGAGAAAGTGGGCATACCACTAAGGCCAAATTGCCCTTGGTCATTTCTTGATCCTTAATTTGACGTCGATCTCCAGTAAGATTGTTGCCTCCTTGGCCTGTGTAGATGAGATCATCAGAATTGTCGACATCGTCTTCATAACCACCAGACATCACAATTGATACTGCAATGGGTAGCTGCAGGTGGGAAAACTCATTTCTGGCCTACAAACAGGGAAACAAAAGCACTCAGAACCAGCCCACAGAGTGCATGTTAGCCTCTGAACCACCTAAATCTTCTTCAAATGCAGATTCATGTCTAAACTCTATAGGGTACTTCGAAGTTGGCATACATGCAGACTAAATCATGGCATTGCAAGATCAGATGTGAGAGAAAACACTTACTGATTTGGTTACACCAATGTAGTTGATGCCATTTAGCCAGTGCTGATGAAGGCCAATGATTACCATTTCTGCTCGTGACAGAAATTGTTGACCAACATGCACACCTGGTAGGGAAACTAGGCTCAGGACTGAGAACCCAGTAAATGTTTCTACTCTTTTGTTACTAAAGAAAATCAATAAAAAACTCTAGCTGACAGAGCACCAGACGATCCTGGAGTGCTGTATGAAAAGGAATTCCTAATTTCTGATCTCTGAATAAAGATCTTAAAGTTGCTATCAAGATCATTGTAGATTTACCAGCAAGATTTGGTAGAGAGTTTGGATGGGTCAAAATCAAAGAACAATGCAGCAACTACCCCGGAAAGCAAAAGAAACTTGTTCTGATGGTCTAACCACACATGCAACTGCAAAAAGCAACATCAAATCGAAGATAATCATATTTGCATTGCAAGTAAACTCCTTCACCAAAGAACAGATGCTCAGCCATAATCATATATATTTGCATTGTAAATAAAGTCCTTCCACCAAAGAGAGTAGAGGCTCAGCTCAACACACACCTGGAACTGCACCAATGATCTTCCCAGAATTGACAGATAAGTTCAGATTGTTCATCTACACAAGGGAATTTCCAACAGGTCAACACAGGCAGGGGGGGTTTTACAGAAGCACCTCTGCTAAAGAGGAGAAGCTGCAATGGACAAATCCAAGAATGAACAATTGGCAAGGGGAGGAGGAGTCGTCTCCTCTCTGTATTACCTTCGTTATGGCTTTCAGATCAGGTCTTTTGGATGGCCTCTTGCCAACTTCTTTCTTCGTGGCTGCTGCGGCTGCTGCTGCAGCACGCTTGTCTTCTTCCTGTAGATTTTAATGCATTGCTCCATTAGAAAAGAAGCAGGAACGAAGATGCATCCTGAACTTCGAGAACATAGGCACAATGGCGGTGACAGACACCATAAAAATTCACTTGCCTGTATGGCCTCCAGGTACAGAGTATTGAACTCTCGGAGGGCTTCTTTCACTCTCTGAGCTTCTGCCCCTTCGGCAAGCATTTGAGCCTCTGAGACTCCAATGACTTCAAGCTTTTGAGCCTCTGCGACAACTTCAACCGTTTGCTGCTTGGGAGCAGCAGCTTTGGAAACAATGGCGGGTGCCTGACCTTCTTCCTTCATCACCTCCATCTTGTCCTCCTCATGAAGCAGATGTCCGCGTCCGTGAGCAAATTCCTTGGACTTCTTTGACACTTTCTTGATTGTAGCAGTCACTCCTTTGTCCGTCGCCATTACCTTCACCTTCGTCGACGACTTCTTTATAGTTGGAGCAGCATTTAGTCCATTCTGAGAATGCGTCCGGGTGGTAATACGAGACGAAGCTCGCTCAACCAGACGTACCTTTCTGTTTTGAACCCCGGACTGAACATTGGGAGAACGCAAGGAAGAACGCGACACCATGGCACACAATGCCACCACCACACACTCACATACAAAAAAAAGGCAGCAAAAAAGAAACAGGCAACGCTGCTGATCTGCGCCGCTTACTAAACACCCGAGGCTGGACCGCAGAAGAAGCGTAGAGGCTCTCTCTTTCTGTGCTGCTCCCCCTTCTTTTCGGCAACAACAAGAGCGCGCTCTGGCCGTCCACAAGCCACGGCACCAACGAAGAGCGCGCTCTAGCGCAGAGACTCCCGCCAGTCTCACGACATTTTTAACTGAGTTAGATTTTAAAACTTGAACCTCTCTGCAGTTCCCAAATGCTCGGACTCTCAAACCCTAACCCTAAAACTGTAGCAGTACCAGAATGGAATTTCCAGATGTTGGAGCCCAGAAAGAACTTGCACACGAGAAGAACAAGAGAACAAGGAGAACAAGGACAAGAGTTATTGCAATTATCGGGAGAGGCGAAGAGAAGTCGCAGTTATCAAAACGGGCATTGGAGCAGCAACAGCATGAAAGTGTAAGAAATTTCGGGTCTCGTGGCAATGGGCATCGCAGCTACAAAGGCGACAGCAATTGTAGTGATCAGAGAATAATGGGCATGCGAAATTGGAGATGCCTGTGTATCGATGATAACAGTTTCAATTGTGGGTGGGGTGGGTGGGGGTTGGTCCAGGCTTGAGGCGAATGCAGGTCTGTTGACGAATTGCGAAGCTTTGCAGTTGTTGCAGTCACGTGGAGCGGACAAAGGCTTTGGCGTCACAGCTGCTGAATGCAAGGTTTTTAGTCTGTTTTTTTCCCTTTTCGCAAATCGGGTTTCAACACTTGGGGTTTGTCCGTCCTTCGTTCCTTCGCAAATCCTCTTCTTCCCTCGATGAGCATTCTTGAAGACCTGCTCGCTACACACACACACACACACACACAAACACACAGAGGGACGGACACATACACAAAACATTCACACATTCATGCAACCACATAACTGAGATGATGATGAGTACCCGTGGACCTACCTGCTACAGGTGTATGATTACCTGGTGAAGACTCCAGCAGGGTCACAAACAAGAGAAGGTTTACAAGAGTTTTTCAAAGGTGCAGAGGAATACAAGCTCACAAAAGCTGAGTACCTGCAAGCAAGCAATTTGCGGCCTTCAACAGCTGTTGAAGTCCACCTTGTAGTGTTTCAACAATATCCCTCTTTTCCTCAATCTTTCTTGTAATTTTGTTCCAAGTTTGGTTTTGCATGGGAGCTTTCTCATTTCTGTCTTTGAAGCAATTTCTTTCCCTAAGCAAAAAACACCACTAATGATCTGCAACTGCAGAGCAAGCACTGCATCACAGATTGATGCAAGTCCAACTCTGTGCACTGTTGCTCAAGCCCGAGAGTAAGTGATGACCTTACTTATAGACAATCAGGGGCTGTTGTCTTGTCAATTGAGTTGGGATAGATTGTGGAAGACTGTGATGAGCGGCTATCAAGTGCACTTGTTGATCAATTTCTAGGGATGATTGATGAGACACTGCCACCACCTCCAGAACTTCTAGAGGATGCTGAAGCACAGAAGGAGGAGGCGGTCATTAAGGCAGATGAAGAAGGTATGAGAAATCTAGACAAAGGGCAAAGGACCAGGACTGACAAAAAGTATAGTTGTATTTTGAAGAATGCCTTCTTTGGATATCCGCCCTCGTTGCAATGAGCTCTTCATTCCCTCAGGCACATGATCTGTAGCCCTAAGCAAGGCTATAAGGAAAAAGAGAAGTGTCTTTTGTGTCTCTCTTGTCTCTCTCAAAGTACTTTTGTGGTTTAGGAGGTTTACCGGCTTCTGATGGGTGTGAGATACTTGGCATTAAGCTGGAACCTTGTGTGGCAACCGCTGATCTCCCGGTTGTTCCTTCTTGCTTCTGCAGATGGTGGAAGTGGGCAGTAGCCATATATACTTACCTGGAAGATGCAGACAAGAGATTCTGACATTTCACCAATACCACAACCATGCAAGGGCCATCATGTGATTGCCCATGGCCACCAGGTGGAAGAGCTTTTGTAATGGTTAGAAGGAGAAGGGACAGACAGAAAGCTGACATTGTCAGTAGACTGCAGTAATGAGTCTTTCTATCTGGTCAAGTGATCTGTGACTGCAGTGAATCTGATCTGGTGAGTGTTGCTGCTTCACAGCCTCCAAATGCAGTACCTGTGTAATTCAAGTCACAAAACAGGAACAGAGGCATAGTAATCCATCTCCATCTCATGGCATACCATG
>Ga0209611_10008875_pt1 | contig 15475 bp, 7 predicted proteins | sample S1TSphgellanicum_3_FD_187693 | JGI IMG/M metagenome (GOLD analysis project Ga0209611, IMG submission 187693) | Host-associated microbial communities from peat moss isolated from Minnesota, USA - S1T2_Fc - Sphagnum magellanicum MG (SPAdes) (version 2) | ecosystem: Host-associated > Plants > Peat...
GGGGGGGGGGGGGAAGGTTTTTATATCCGCCTTTGGTGCGGTGGGAGAGGGATGCGATACGACCGTCATTCCTACCATTCGGACAACTACAATGCTTTGTGGAGATGGTTTGTACACGGAAACCATGGTGGTCCAACCCCCGTCACAGACTGACACCGGTCGTCGGCTGCTTCATCAGCCTCTCCCTCCCCCAGCCCCCAAAACCCTCGTCAGACAGACAGACGTAGTGAATTAATATATAGGATATGGAAAATCAAAAGTGTGGGGGCACAGAGGGGGGGGTGGGCCAGGGGTAATATCCGTTGGTCAGTCGGTTTAACTTTGGGGATTCTAGTTTTTTCCATGGTACTACCTAGTAGAGGTCAGGGTTGTTTTTTTTGTTTTTCGGTGTGGGTGTGTGTGTGGCTAAATTCTTTTTCAAAGTGGCTCAAAATATGTCGCTAATTTTATTTTATTTTTGGTTTTCTAGTTGCCAAAATTAGAAATAAATAAATAAATAAATTGCCAGGTTTCTCTATTGGGTTTCATAGCAATGTGAAGGATGCATCAAATACTCGGCCCCCCTGATGTACCTAACCTAAATTTGTTTTTTAGGAAAATGTGTATTGAAGATTGATCATGGTGAGAAAGCCCATTGGTGGAGAGAAGGAAAAGATACATACATACATAGTCTGAAGGATGATGCCAAATACTATTATACTAGTGACTAAGGTTAGGCAATAAATGCCATAGTACCTTGGCCATTTCAACACATGTTCGTCCACTAATTAATTAAGATTCATTTCAACAAGTGGAATATTCCTAAATATCCACTATTTTCCTTCACAATATATATTTTGGATTGGCAGAAATAATTTTTGAAATTTTCAACATTTTTGAAAATAATATAATTAGTGTTGAACTGGCCAAGGTACTAAGGTAATCACCAAAGTTGTGGAGAAAATAAATTTTTAAAAGAAATTCTGCACTAGCTATTTCAGCTGAAAACTCAAGATTTGAACTTGTTCAACATTGGGAACCTCCTGTTTAACTTTGGGAACCTCCGTTCAAACTTTGAGAACAAAATCTTCTGGAATCTTCTAGGTTGATTTGGGGCGGAGAGGGGGAGGGGGTCTGTAACACCATTTTTCACCCAAGTCTACAAATTGTCCTTTAAAATACCAGCACCTAAATGAGACCCCAATAAAGAGGCCTCTGATGATGCTAGGTGGACCCTACAATTTTGAGTTGATTCTTTTAGGAGTAGGGTAGGGCCCTACTATGCGAGGGGGCCCTAGGTGAGGAGGGCATTACCAGAAGAAGAAGAAGGGCTAATACAAGAAGGCAGGAGCCGAGCATGGGCCCACTTCTGGTAATGCCTTCAACCAACCAAAGGGGCTTACCGAACACAATGCAGATGTTGAAACAAATTAGGTTTACACTCTTCAATGGCCCTCTTGAAAATGGAAGGCACGGACAAACAAAGTAGGGGATGTCAAATTCCACTCTAGAATGTGCTCTCCAAATACATTGTCAAGTTTTGGCAGTGCATTACGGTTATTGGAAAATCATATTTCTCTCTTGCTTGGCCTTACTTACCGACAAGTACTTGATTGAGGTTTGAAGGGAGGGGCACTTTGTAATGATTTTGTAAAGGGGGGGAGAGTTGGGGGAGGCCTTCAAAATGATTTCAAGGGGAACAAAAGCGTCTGTTTCCTCTATAATGTATATGAGCATCTCCAATGGCTGATGAAAAAGGTCGCCAACATCACTTTTTGGATGAACCCGACATCATTTTTTTGGATGAACCCTCTGTCATTGTGGTATGGAAAAAAAAAATCCTCCTCAAAAATCTTAAAACCACAACAATCTAGAACCGATTATTGATTACAATTTTCCTATGAAATGTTTAGGGTTGATTATATGAGCTACATATCCAACACGATTGCATCATCATAATAAATCAAATATACTTTGAGCATCACCTGATGTTAGTAACTCAATCATGCCCTTAATAGGTTAAACATCATTGTTAAATTCATATTATGTTTATGGTGAAATTGCATGTGCATCATTCAAATGCAAATTTTGCTTCACATGTTGATAATACAAACAAAGGAGGACAATGAAAGATGGGAATGTTGGCAAGTTGTAAAATCTTTTTTTAAATGTTACAAATGACATCCCCCAACTTCAACTAGGGTTCCTCCCCAAATTTCGGAAGTAGTTTTATAACATTAAGGTGGGTTCCTAGGGTTAAAAATTGTGGCATAGGGATAGATGGATGAGTAAATATTGAAATAAATAACTTGACTTATATACCTTATTTTGAGAATCTTTGATTAGGGACATAGATTTGGACTCATGAATAATTTAGCTAATTATTGTGGATTAAACATAATCGAAAGTGAATTGTGTGAGTTGACTTATTCATAGGAAGGATAATAATTTTGGAAAAATAATATCACGAGTGGAGAAACTATTGTTTGCAACCAATTGTTTGGAATTAAAACTATCACTTGTGACTAAAACATGTTGTTTGCAATTGTCATTTGGAACTATAACAATCACAAACGTTAGTTTTAGTTGTGAACAATTGATTGCAAATGAAATCTTTTCCACTTGTGTATGTAGCATAATATTATTGAATTATAGTTGATGAAGGAGAATGTTTAGTAAATGTAGATGAATGGGGTTGATAATTCATCCATTCTTCTTTGCAAGTATATAAGGGGTTGTGAATGGAGTTTCAAACTCACATTTTTCTTTTTGTGATTTCATGTTGTTACTTTTGTGTTAAACCTTGAGATAAGCCTTTGATGTAATGAACCTATGTTGCAATAAACTTATGTGTCCTTTTGATTATGGAAATGTTCTCAAAGCAAACTTATGTGATTTTGGTGAACAAGCTCCATAAAACAAGGTCTTTCGTTGTTATGATGAGTTCCCCGTTACAACCCATATAAAAACCAAGTTTTAGGCATGTGGGTGATCCTAGACCCAAACCATATAAATATAATCTTTTGTATTATTCAAATGTTTTTTACAATGTGTGGGTGTTGTGTCAACATTTTTTGTGCAAATTGCTTATGTGCTAGTAGGGTTTTAACTAAGATCCTAGGTTATAGGTACATTAGTGGGGAACCCTAACATTAATGGTGATTGTCATGTTATGTCCATATTGGTCCACTCTACTTGCAACTATTCTTTCATCCATAATGGATGGATGACCTTAGTATTGTTTCATGGATGAAATCCATCCATCATCATTATTTTTTAACGAATGGATGAAATTCAATCACTTTTTAAAAATTGGTAATTAATGGATGAAATGCATTTACCATATTTATCCATAATTTTAAAAAGTTAAAAAAATGCCTTCATTAAGTGGTGGACCTTATGTAAAATTTTACACAAACTTTGTTGAACTAATTTTCCAAATAGATATACATAAAGGTAATGCCAACGATTACTTTCAATCCCATCAATAGCAATTTGAAATATGACCTTGCACCATATTCTTGTTTACCTTGTTTCATGTTTCTTTTTTTTTGAATAATTAATAAAATTATGTTTGCGTATTTCTTTATAATATGTGTTTTTGCTTGAAAGATCACCCTTGTGTGTATGGTTGAATTTAAGTTTAAACTTCTATAGTTGTAGTTTGTCATGTATGCCTTGTGCACCTTGAAATTCTTTTGGTCATGGTCATTTTCATGCTCTTGACAAAAAAATGTTTCACATAATTCATGTAATTGACATTGAACAATGCCTTTGTGTTCCATTTATCCATCTTTGTTACCTTTGCAAGCATTTTTAGCCCATCTATCAAATGGTTAGGCCACCAAGAATATGTGATTTAAAATAAAAAATGTTAAATCGACTTCAATTAAAGTCGTCATCACATTTTTTGGCCCGTTTTAATAGGTTTAAAGGCTTTAGTTTTGCAAACTTAAAACACATTACATCCATAGTTTGGTTTGCTTATGACAACATGCATGATTACAATTAAAGTTAAACAAATCAAAACTTTACTTGGTTTTAAATATTCCAATCCTTTCAATCCTATTTAATTTTATAAAAAAACGTGACATGGCATGCCCAAACTATCCTCCATCCAATTTGGAAATGTAAACTATCCTTTGTGTAAGGTGGGAGGATTATTTCACACCATTTTTCTCACCTTTCAACTTTGTTCCATGCATGGTTTTTATTCTAGCATAACTTTTGAACATGCATAGTTTGCAATGTATATATAAATTATTAGATATATTTCTTTTACATTTGAATGTTTAAAACCCCACAAAGTCCTACATGTGTTTGAAATACTACGATCTAATTACACATCACTAAATGACATTTTTATACTTATGGAAGTAGGAACATTACTTATCATTTACAATATGCAAATGCCTTTGTATACATTAAAGATGACATTTCTTCTTCATACATTGCAAACATCAAGGTTGATTCTCATATCAAAAATCACGTTTGAAAAAATAGTCAATGTGAAATTATGTTTCTTAATGATAAATCTAGTGCACAAAGTATTAAGATGGGTGTTTTTCATTATTTTCAAGTTAATATCCACATTGTAAAAAACCCAATTTTTGTTTGAAATACATTAGTTCAATGTGTTTATTAGAAAACTTGATCTAGGTAAATAGTACATTATACTTAAGTAGAATTGAACTTTAAATAATAGTTTATTCCAAGTCAATTATACATTAATATACAAATTTTTAAAAGAAGGTACCATATAAAATGTGCACAAATATAAAGAAACATATACACTTAAATCTAATTTTATTGTGTACCTTTCATCTCATTCAATATCTATTTTTGTTCATTTTATTATGATTGCATCCATTCAAAATTTAAGGAAGAAAGTACCAAAGGTGCAACAAAACAATCAAAAGGAACATGTGATTAAGAAAGGGGAGAAAAATAGGACATTTATTTTAGATAACCTTGTTAAGCAAGATGAATCATCAAGGAAAATCATGATATAACATGTAATTGTGTCATTTGCAAAAACTAACAAGGTCTAAGAACATTGAACTCAAGTGAATACATTATATTGGCAATGAAGAGGAATAAAAGACATCGTGCATTGGGGAACATAACTTTTGAAAAAGTGGGCATGGGGTGGGGATGAGGTTCGTGTAGTTTCCAACAAGGCCATAAGTAAGGTTTAGAACAAATATCAATTTAAAAATAATATAGTAAGCAAAAGGATGCCATGACAAGGGGAAAAGGGCCTTTGCTCCAACCACACACAACAAAATTGTTAGTTGAGGTCAATTTTCACAAACATTGCAACATAATTAATACAATTTGCACACATATATAAGATGTAACTACATAACAAAAGTAAATAAGGTCAAGGGGGGTGGGGGGGGGGGAGAGGCAAGGGGGTTAGAACAAAATTGACACAAAAAATGAGGAACCAAAAAAGTGATCGTAAGGTGGGGATTCAAAGTGAAAAAGAACAATGCAAAGACAAGATATACCAAACAAGTTGACAAATATGCAACAAAACAATTTAACCTTATAACATCTCCATCACATTGTAAAAAACATGTATTGATACTACAATTTGGATGAAACATGCAGTACAATAGTGTGAAACCCATTGTTGTGCAATATATAATGTCATGATAATGTCACAAAAAAGAACACCTTCAAAATTAATTGATTATTATGGATTGATTGGTGATTATGATTTGCCCAACAAGAGATATTTAAATAATATCTTAGTTTTTTTTAATAGACTTTTTTGTGTATAAATGGATACAAATGAGTGGAACACTAAACATTAAATCAATTTAATGTAAACTTTAAAGGCTCATTTTAATGTTATGCGATGGAGATGTTTTTAGTATTTATATGCACAAACTTGCACACACATAACAACTAGCAAGAAGGGGAAGACAATGTGGACCATGAAAAAAAACCATACTTGTACAAAAAGAAAAGATGTAGGCCACTTGTGACATTTAAATGTTTTAGTTCTATGAGATCCAAGTCATAAAATGATAGTAACATTTTTCCAAAGATCAAAATTTGGTTTAAGATTTATGATGACATTTCATAGGTTCATCCACCATTTTGGCCTTTACACATGTTTATCCATTATCACTTTGTAAAAATCAAAGTCTATATAATTATAAATTTGGGTCCTAAAATGGTTGTTATCACATTTGATACATCAAATTTATAACTCCACATTATAACACAAGAAAGAATCATAAGTTTTGTAACTACTCAAATTCATTAGGTTTTTAATGAAATGGGATAAAAATTGACTAATATGCAACTTGTATGGTTTTGGTAAAAACAAACTAATTGACTATAACATTTTTAATGAAATTGTTTTTAATTATTTTGGATAGCCACATGTTGCACTAAGTATTTTCTAATTAAAAGTTTATAATAAGGATATTATGAAATCCTGAGTTAATATGATATGGACCACAATGCCATGTCATACAAATGAATTTTTTGGGTCATGGAGTCATGCATTGTATTTTTCATGGCATGCCCTAAAAAAAAAAAACTTGAAAAATAAAATATATATTTAATTTTTTTGGGGTTTTTTTAACAAAATGTTTTGGCACCATTCACTACCACCATATGTACATGTTTGTATATTACATTTATATATGATACATCAATGTATATACACATTATATACATTAATGCACACATTCATCATGGTTTGAACCCAAGATTTCATAGAAATACACCAAGGTCTTAACCACCAAATCATTTCAAAAATTCAATAACATGTTTTTTAAAAAATATTATTTATTATGTTTAGCATGAAATTGTTTAGAAAATTCAAACTTCAACATACTTTTTTTTTTTCAAAATTTATTCAAATGTTACAAATGAAAACATGATCTTGAAGTTTATTCAATAATGTTTTCATCAAATAATTATAATTTAAAAATTAATTAATTTAAAGGTTTTTTAAAATTAATTAAAAATGTTATGAATAAATCAAAATTTTCTTTTTGTTTAAATTGACTTATAATTTTTGTAAATGTGAATTAAAAAATGTTCTGAATCAAATTTTTAACAATGTATTCATCACAAATTTAGCATGTCATCACATAAAAATCTTTTGAAATTCATTCATTCGTAGGTTCGTACATTTTATGCATGAATATCATGTGTTGAAAACATGTTTGACACATAGATAAATGTGTTGATGAATGAAGTACGAACTTGTGATTGAACAAATGTCACACAAATTTTGCATCTTCCAATAAATTTGTGTTTCAAATGTGTTTTCAATGCATAATATTAATGTGTGAAATGTATGAATTATGAATGAACAAATTTTGATGGATTCCATTACTAGATCATGAAATGCTAAGTTTGTGATATTATGTATTGTATTTATTACGCAAAAGCTTCGTCATCATCACTTTTTAATTTCATTTTTTTGTTCAATTGTTTTGTGTATGTTGTTCAATGATTCCACTATCATTAATTCATTACTTTAACAACTTTGTCACATCACATTTTGTTGGCTATGTAATAACTCCATCAATACTACCATGTGTTTCATCTTTTTGCTCCATTTTGTTTTGTTTATTGTGTGTTTTTTTCATTTTGGGTTTGCCACATGTGTTTTTTTATGTGTGTGACCTTTCCATGTTTTGTTGTTCACCTTGTTCATCACATTTTGGCTCGCCAAGCACAACAAAGGCCCATTGTGCTTCAAACCTAAGATATATTTTCTCTTTATGTTTATTTTGTTTCATGCTTGTCGTTTTTGTTTGCTTTGTCTTTGTGTTTTCTTTTGTTACGTTATTAGGAGGTCTTGTTTGTATTTATTTTTGTAGTTTTTTAAGAGATGGAGGATGTTCATCATGTTGAAGTTCTTGAAACCCCTAAGTTCATGCAATGGTTAACATTACCATCAAATTCATAGACTTAAATTGTTGTGTTTTTACCATTGCTTCAACCTTTGTTGGTTGTGTTCCTAGTACTTTAAAACCATATTTATTTTCCATATCAATTAATGGTGGGCTATGGTCATTGTCGGCAAAACAATGGGACTTTATGATGTGATGGCATGTAGTTACAAGGAAGATTGTGATTCTTTGTTGTTAAGTTGTACATTAATTGAAGTTGAATATCTTGAAATAATGAGACAATTGAGGAAATGTAGAGTTTGTCACATTAGTGTTAAGTGTTGTCAAAAAACTTAAAAGCCAAGAGATTACAAATTGAAAGATTGAAAGTGAAATGCATTAAGTTGTCATTTATTGTTGAATCGATATAGAGGTTAGTCAAAGTCTTAAGTTTTGTAGTTTCTTGAAATTCACGAAAGAAAGGGAATGAATGGTTCAAAGTTCAAATACATTGTTATAGAAGAAATAACAAGAAAGAAAAAAATGAATGTGATAAACAAATTTTGCTAAGTGAAGGATGGTTTAATCCAAGATGACATACTCAAATTTAAATTTTTGGTGGGTTTTGGATTTTGAAAAGCATGTGATGACTATAGATTGAACACTAATCTTGAAGATTTGTTGCTCGAACTTGGACCTTGGAAAAGTTGGTGTTCAAGATCCAAGACCATTTTACTATTGAATTGTTGCCACTTCCCATTGTATTCTTGAACTGTAGTATTTTTCAAATGTTGAGTGTTGGTTCTCATCCTAGCCTTTAAGTGTCAATCTACATATTGTTTACATTGCAATGCTTTCTGGCAATAAAATTATCCCCTTTTTTTTGCGCATAATGTTTGATTTTGCAAAGGCAAAATTAATCTAGTTTACCCAATTGGAACCTAACCAAGAACTAACCATAACCTATTCAAATTGTTAACTAAGAATTGGGCGAAGTTTCTTTAAACAAATGGATCTAGATCCACACCCCATAATTGAGAACCCAAACCCAAACCAGATGGCACTTTTGACCATTTGAAATAACCAAACCAAATTTGGAACTAGCCCTGAGTTTGGTTATAAAATGGAAACACCATCCAACCAAGTCTTTTACATTTTCAAACAACCCAATTGGACCTGGAAGCAATCTTTGTGTTGAATGGTAAAACTGGAACCAAAATTTATCCTTAAAAGTCAAGGACCATCCAACACACTGGTTTCAAGTTGCAACATATTTTATTGCTATCACAAGACTTGAGTCATTCACATATTTCAACTTGTAGCTCTAAGTTAACATTGTTGTTTCATGTTTTATTTGCATCGAATCTGGCTCCATTTACTGAGGAAGAAAATGAGAAAGTGGCATTTTATCATTAGCTCCAACCACTTCAAGATGAGCTTGATATTCCCATGACCCATGTTCAAAAGTCATACCAAATTACATATTGAAGCTTGCAAGGGTTGAACTCAAGAGCAATGCACCTTAAAGATAACTTTGTTACACATTATACATATCTTGTCCCAAGTCTAAATCAAGGTCTAATAAATCAAAATTCAACATTTCATGGGTTCAATATAAGCATGACCAACTCCATCAATGCATTGTATTGAAATATTTATCACATCCAAATTTAGTAGTAATGTTTGCTCCTCCCCACCCATAAATAATAAATAATTGACAATATACATAAAGGAACCATATTTGTTTATTGATGTTTGGCACAAAATAACTCACCAAAGGTTTCGCTAAAAATGTAATAAATTACTAGTATGTGTGAAAATCTTTGAAATTTGAACTTTCAACTTGTGAGGAGCTATCCATTGTCCCAACCATTAAGTTATTGTTACAAACACAAAACAAAAGGCTTACTTTGTGTAATTATTCTTCAATTGTAGAGATTTTGAAATATAAAATTGGGGACGATCAAACCTCTTTTTTTTAAATTAAATATTTTGGAAAAGAAATATTTATTTTCAATTGTAAATGTAGTATATGCCACATGTGGACCAATCAATTCGGTTGGCCAAACAAAAATAGTTTTTTTTTTTTGGTAGGTTGAAATTCAGAAAACCATCAAAATGAAATTGATGGTTTTCTGCGTTTCACCCCCCCCTTTGAATGTTAATGTACTTTTTGGCAAGAATTTTTTGAATCTCACCCTATGTATGACCAAACTCAGGGTACTGGTGCTGTCTTTTCTTGACTTAACAGATATCTCTATTGGGTGACAATTTTAAGAATTGTAGCAAATTTACAAAAACTAGTACTAGTTTTATGTGTCTCTTTCATTGGACATTCATGCCTCAGTTCTATCACATAGTAGGCTAACTATTGGCATTCTTGGACCTCCATATCACTATACATTCATAACATGATCAACATGTGGATGCATCATGACCCCAATACACTGGTTATGTAATAACGAGTCAACTTGATGCCAAGAATATTCAGGGTACCCAACAAGTTCAAATGGATTACCTAGTCCACAATGTAATGTTTTACTTGCCATGTGTGTCCTAAGCTACTCAGGGTAGATAATTGTTGGGACATTTGGGGAACTTGTGCACTTGTGGGTTACATTTGGGCTAAAAAAAATATTTTTGGTGATATTAGTATGAACAAATATAAGTAAGGAACATACATTGATTAGCCTCAAGAGCTTAACCTCGAGTTAAAGCATAGATCCACCAACAACAATATAATGGCATATAAGCAATAATTGGATGAAGTTCAAGTTTTGAATAGTGTGAAATTGACCTTGGATTGGTAAATGTGCATATTATAAAATGTTTTTCACAAGAATCTGTAAAGAAATGTGATTAACTTTGATTTATTAATCACAATGACTGTGTAAGGTAATGCTTGAGGAGTAGTAAGACATTCCTCAAATAAGTGCCTACTTGAGGCAAAACCAAGAGGTGCTTATTTTAGAAATGCCTCACTTTGACTGTGGTACCCTTTGTAAAAGCATTGACAAAATCTTTTATAACCATTGGCTATCATGGAAAAAAGAAGAAGGAAACAAGGTGTTTGAAAAAGTGAAATGCCTATTGGAGTCATTTAAAGCAAGTTAAAGCCTTGCATCATGTATTGATTTCAATTTGTGAACAATTATCAACTTGTTAAATACATCCTCACTCATGAAATGCATCACCCATTATGCAAATGGTACTCAAATAGATATTCTTTGTATTTAGATCAAGTAAATGTATAAGGTATAACATCAAATGCATGAAGCTCATGCCAATCTAGTGAATGCTTACCCGAATTGCACAAGTATACCACACCATCATGTAGTCACATCAAGTATAACCATGCACATGTAACGCTTCACTCTTTATGCTAATGCCTATCCACATAAAAACATTTTGTATTCACATCATGTAAATGTGTTAGGTATAACATTAAACATAAGAGGCATATGTTGTTTAGTGAATGTTTATTCAAATGTCACAAGTTTACAACAAGGTTGGGTACGAGCATCAAGTTTAACCATGCACATAAAAGGCTTCGCTTGTTATGCCAATGCATATCTAAATAATTTTTTTTTTGCATTTGCAGTAAAAAATTGCATAAAGTGTAAAATTAATTGATTTTGATGCAATTCTTTAAAAAAATATTATACTTGATGCGATTTGATGATTTCTTTTGCTCACTTGTTTTACCTTTTGATAACTCGCTAGAAGTGCAATATGAAATGTAACAAAAGGACAAGATGACAATAAACTTGATAATTGACAAGCAAAGATAAATAATTTTTAATATGGCCTTCTAGGGCTTGGCAAGTTTTGACAACCAAAGGAACTTATTTGCCAAGAAAACAAGACAATGTAAAGAAAGGAGAAAAAACAAATACATGGGATTGGAAATCTTGACATAAGAAAAACAAAAACTATAAAGTAATAATTATCTCTCTTTTTATAAAGGAAATACCATTAATACAAGTCCCAATAAAATCGTAAAAACACAAAATTAAATGTTGTAGGAATTGCTACTTGGTGCCTACCTATATCAGGGACCAGTAGTCGATGCAGCTTTTAGTCGATGTACTGACTATAGTCTCCAACTATCTACGTAGATAGTCGACTAGACTACTAAGCAACGTAGATAGTCGACTAGACTACCGAGGAACAATCATAATAGACTAGACTACAGAGCAACGGTCATAATCGACTAGACTACTGAGCAATGGTCATAATCGACTATTACTCAGTTGTAGTTGGGTCAATAAAAACTCAAAATAAACATAACTTACTACTCGTGACATCCAACAACAACACGATGCGAATGGGTCTGCCATCGCTCAGAAGAAGCCTCGCAATGAGAAAACGACAATAGTCTACAGTTGACTAATTCAAGGCCAGAGTAGTCGACTATGTAATGAACTATAGTTGACTATCTATCTATGGGCTAGAAGATAGATAGTTACAACTACGACTATATGTAAATAAGGACCGATTACGGGTCCCTGACCTATATACTACCATCAAGCCCTACAACCCCTCTTGCAACATCATTTCCAACCTCCAACCCCACCTAAGGCAAAATCCAAAAAAAAACATGGAAGCATGGAAAAACAAATGTTACATGCATTTGTTGTTGTTGTTGTTATCATTTTGTCTATTGATTGTACACTATTGTCAAACCCTAAAACCCTTTTATAACCTCATTTTTAGTTTACAAAGAGGTCATTTATTTTCTTGTAACATGTTTGCAACCTCGCAATAAGAGTGTTTACTTTAATGCAACCCATTTTTAGAAAACATAAAATAGTTCCTACACAAACACCTACATTAAGAAAACATGAAAAAAACATGCATGAAATGCAAGGTAGTAATATCCATAAATCTCCACATTTTTTTACTCCCAAAAAACCCAAGTACAAGAATGTTTTTCCTTTTTTTCCAAACTTCCTCTAACATTTTCTCTGAGCTCTCGCACACATAGAATGGAAAGTTAAGATGAAAATATGGTTATCCAAAGAAGATTTCCTCAACTTTAAATATCCTAGCCTTCCCACCTTCCTTTTCCTACAAATTAGTTGAACTCCCCAAATAATCCCTTTGCCAAGAATAGCTACTTGGTCAATTAATTAACCAAAATTAATTAGTTGATTTTCTACTTACCACCTTTTAGAAACGTGATCCAATTCACTCCAAATCTCATCCTCTGAATTAGTAAAAATGTGATGGCAAGTTGATTGTCATCACATCCTTCTAGAACTAACCAAATTTAATAGTTTCATTACAGGTAGGTAATTAAAAAACAATAAATGCCTTTGCCTATCATCGATAACAAGGAGTTGTTGAAATACCATCTAGATCTTGTCTAATCTTAAAGACCAGCTTGCCCATTAACCATAGTAGCACAAAAAACAATTAAAATTACTTGAAGCAAACTTTGTAAATGTTAAAACACATGTAGTTGTTGATTTGTTATTACATTCAAGCTTGCACATCATAGTAGCAAGTTGAAACAATAGGTTGAAAAAAACATATTGCAATATTAGGTTGGAGTAACATGTCTTAGCAACAAACTAAAGTAGCTAAAGTATTGGCAACAAGTTAAAGATCTTGTGATAGATTAGAACGTTGCAATAGGTTGACGCATTGGTGTCACATTTCATTATTGAAAAATTGTGTTGATGAAGCAAAGCATGGCAAAGCTCAATGTAGAACATAAAGGAAATCTTTGTGTAAGTGAAATCACAACATGAAACAAACCTTAACTAGGTTGAAACGAGCTTTGAACGTTAATAAGATTAATGAGTGATGATGTTAATGAACTTGGCTAAAGCCAACAACATCAATAAGCTTGCTAACTATGGCGACAAACTTGATAACGATGGTAACAAGTTTCATAAAGATGGTGTGTTTCAAAATGTGGGAATGTTTTTTCAAAATGAAAAAATCTCTTGGATTGAATGACTACAATTGGGCTAACCTATACCAAATAGCTTAACCTACCTAAATTGAACTCGTGTGGTACTTTACATTACAACACCTACCTTAACCTATAATACCTACTCTCTTTAACTCTTCATCCACGTTTGAGTGGTTAGGTCATCCATCCTTATAAGTTGGCACCAATGTAGGTGTTGGTTCACCCAAGGCTAAATCAAAGAAGGAATTCGAAAAGGAAAAATATTGTCTCTATTTTAAAACCAAACACATCCGTCCACAAACAATGAAAATATGTCTAAAATATGTGGCATATGAAATAATAATTTAAAAAAGAGGAATACATTTGTGTTTTATGGTGTGATGAAGTTAAAACCATTGAAAACATGGATCAAAAAAATCTTAACAACTTCTAAATTCTTCCCTATTTATGAATTGAGATTCATCATCGTTGTATTTTTTTTTGGTTGTGCCCAACTAACCCCCCAATGTTTGGTTATAATTGGAGTTTAATTATAAAAAATATAATATGCAATAAAATCATGGTGCTTTTGAATCTTTGCTTAAAGGTTTGATCTATAGTAACCTTGTTGTGTGCATTTGTTTATAGTACCTTACCTTGTTTCAACCCTTGTGTTATTATTTCTTATGTGCACACCCAAAAAAACTTATATTAGATTTTGTGTCATCCAATTCAATTTAAACTCATAACTTCTTTTGTGCCAATTTTTCATTTGCCACACTAAACCATTGATTTGCACATTCCTCAAATATTGGCAATTATAAAAATTTCAAGTTATTGCCCAACTAATTTACCCCCCACCCACCCCAAAATTTTAACAATATGATAAAATCTTATCTTATAAAACATTGGGTTAATATATAATATCAATATCCCAAAACATTCCAAAAATCTAATGGAGATTGTAATCATTATGTGTATGATACATGAATTTTGAAAACTACATATGAAGAAAAATTGTTATCAATGGTGATTTCAATGATGGTAATAATCCAAAGGGCTATATTGGTTACAAATGTCGAAATAGACCCATCATTTTTTGGTAGAAATTTGGCACAAAATTTCTTAAATTAAATAACAACACAATCATTTTGCAAAAAACCCACTTAAAAGAAATGGAAATTAATGTGCATCTAAAAAATTAATGACTTTGAAAAACATGCTTACACAACATATTGAACAAAACACAATATCACCAAGCTTAGCAAAAGCTCACATAAATGTTTAGTTTCATAATCACATAAGTCATTTCCTTTGAAGGTAGACATCTTATTTAGGCTAAAAAAAACCAATCCAATCCCAAGTATATATATATGATCTTGCATCACCACCCTAATCCTCTTAACAATAGTTCATTTCACAAACATGACCATAAACAAGTAAAATCTCAATTTGTACATAATTTCAAAGTTGTGACATAAAAGTTAACACCTAATAATGGTTATATGAGTTGCACCTAAAAAAATAACCATATGCATTACAATTGATTAATAATAGTAGTTCAAAGAATCTTAAACTAGATTTAAAGCAACAATGTCTCAACAATCTAAGACAATTTGGAATGTTTCAAAACATTTGCTTAATCCTTAAAACTTATCATGTTTACAAATCATTGGCCCATTCATCAAAGCTTTTGTTTTGATTCCATATGAGCATTTAGACATAA